>Ga0265298_10004342_pt1 | contig 18164 bp, 19 predicted proteins | sample AusTroGonzalo_MG_3_FD_193486 | JGI IMG/M metagenome (GOLD analysis project Ga0265298, IMG submission 193486) | Bovine rumen microbial communities from tropical cattle in Woodstock, Queensland, Australia - Gonzalo_01 | ecosystem: Host-associated > Mammals > Digestive system > Stomach > Rumen ... | reverse complement strand
TTGTAACTGTCTTTTTATTAACTTGAAAAAGTACACATCATTTGAAGACTTAAAGCCACAGTTTTTTGAGGTGTTGGATTTACTGTTACGTAATTATTCTAACATTCGTATTAATCGGATCGGCTTAAGGTACGTTAATCAAATTACTTTGCCAGCCGAGAAAAAGGCAAGGAAAACATGGAACAGCTATTGGAGTAAATATATTAGTGATGCCCTTATCAAGTCATTATCTTTAATAGATGTAGATACTGCTCTATCTCGTCAAATGAATTCTATTGAAATGAATTATGGAGATTGCATGTTGAGATTTCAATATGGTATCTTCAATACTGATTACCCGGCACCGAACAAGAAAAACTCTTTTGTAATAGATATCGACATATATGCATCAGGATTAATAGAGAGCGAGGATATCAAAAATGATGTTGACACTTTTCACGTAAAAGCCAAAGAATGGTTCGAAAAAGCAATTAAACAAGGATTAAGAGACAAAATGGGAGAATGCGAGCCTAATGCCAGATAATAAACTGCCGTGGGACAATGATTTAGAGGAAAACACTAGAGTGCTTACGGCATCAAAAGCAGATTATATGAAGTCTGATGCATCAGAACCAATTGAAACTATTGCCGGAAGAGAAAAAGTTAAATATGGCTTAGGAAAACCTATTCGTATCAGCATCACAGGAGACCTAAAGCATGATTCAGACTAATGCTGATAAAGTTGACCGAATAAAGCAAGGAGACATTATCTCAGACGTAGAATATGTAGAATATGTTGATGTTGTAGATGGAGTTATAAAAATCTCGAAAATAAGGTTTCCTATTGTTATTGTACTTACTCAAGATTGCGATTTGACTTGGGATTTTGATTCAAGAAGTAGATCGGACGGCACACAAGACAAATACTTGTTCTCTGTTATTGTTGCACCGCTATATAATTATGAGCATTTTATCACAGGAGATCATTTGTCAGAATTAGGGCAAAAAATGCAAGAAATCTCGGCTAATGAAAAGAAGACAGATAACAAATTTCTTAAAAACAATGAAAACCCCAGATACCACTTCCTTGAATTTGATGATAGTGTCCCAGTAGTTAACTCCGTTATAGATTTTAAGCACTACTTCACAGTTAATGTGACAAAATTACAGGAGCATAAGGAAAAACATTATATTTGTACGGTGTCTGAGCTTTTCAGAGAAAAAATATCTCAAAGATTTGCGAATTATTTATCTCGTATAGGGCTTCCAGAAACAAAGCAAAAGAAAATTGAAGAACAGAAAGTTTTAAAGCAAGTGTAACCTTAGTCTCATTGCCACATAAAATTCACTAGGTGTTTCACATACGCTCATTTTCCACCTTTATCTAGATCTTGAAGTTAAGAATTTTGACATCAAGTTGAAACCTGCCTGTATTTATGGGGGGGGGGAAGACCACCGCACCAATTTTCCCTCTTTTATCTAAACTCAAATCCGGCGAAAGCTGAACCTCAAAAACCTGCGGGCGATCCGCCATGATATTGAGACGCACCACGGCACGAAGACGTTTCATGAAACGTCTCTACGGGGAATGCGGGCGGGCAGACCGCGCTCCGGCATTGAATACCTATTTTTTTCTGATTTCGCGAGACGTGTCGGGTCACGTCTCTACCGATTCTCGGCGCCCAGAATTTTCACAAATTCTTCAGGATCTCTTTTATCCAAGCTGAATCCATGATCTCAAAAGCGAAACATTTTTTGCCGAGATCTTTTAACGATGCACCAATGTGATAAAGGATTTTATTATCAATTATCAGAAAACGGTCGTGTGCTTTTGAGGTGTGTTCTATTATAAGTTGCGAATATTGTTCATTGAATTTTTGAATATCCTGCTTGCTTAATTTTGTTTTAGGATCAGTATAAATCGTGACTTTCACATCTTTTTGCTTTTTTGAAAAGCGTTCCAAAACCGAAATATCAATGTAATTGTCAATAAGAATGATTTCTTGTTCAGCACTTTGAATGAACGATTCAAACTTCGCGTAGGCATCAAAAATCTGACCTTGGAAGAAAATACCTTCCACTGGCGGCAACGAGGTGCGGACAAAAAAATCTATTTTTTCTTCTGTCTTGCTTACACGGTTTTCCAGGCGTTCAATTCTTTGATTCACGGCATAACCTTTAAGAAGATAGTCCTTCAAAACTCCGTTAGCCCAAATTCTGAACTGTGTCCCGCGAAGCGATTTGACACGATAACCCACTGAAATAATTACATCTAAATTGTAGTAATCGACCTGATACGTTTTCCCGTCAGAAGCAGTGTAGGCAAATTTTGCCCAAACTGATTTTTTATCCAGTTCACCCTCGGAAAAAATACTTCTGACATGTTTGCCGATAACACTTTTATCCCGCTGAAAAAGTTCCGCCATCTGATCTATCGATAGCCAGACGGTCTCTTGATCGAACGTCGCCTGAATGCGAGTCACTCCGTCTTCTGTGACGTACATGATTAAGCTTGTGTTATTTTCAGTCATTGCGTTTATCCTCTCAGCCAAAATTCTTTTCAAATTTAAAATAACCGTGTTATAAATATAAATTTTAGAATTTAAATCAACAAAAAAAGTTGATGTTAAAATAAATAATAAGAAATTCTAAATTGCGAACAATGTCGATGATCTTCGACAGATTCAACAACCAAAAGCCGACACTAAAAAGCAATAACTCCCCAAAATAACTCCCATTTCCGTTCGAGGTCAGAGATGTTTCGCGTTGCTCAACATGACGGAAGACCTATTTTTTTCTGATTTCGCGGACCTTGTTGATGATTCCGTTGATTTTATCAAGGGTGAGATCTGCGATGTCGTTTTCTTCCGCGGATGCTCTCATGTTTTCGACTGCGGCTGCTGCTTCCGTGGGAGTTTCGTTTCTGAGTTCGAACGGGATGCCGTTCACCGCAACACTTTTTTTCAGAAAAATTCGGATCGCTGTTGAAAAATCAAGACCGAGACGGTCGAAAACTTCAGTCGCCTGGGTTTTTAAATCATCATCTATTCTGACTTGAATTGTATAGCTCATGTCACCACCTCCAAACATATTATACTTACAAACAAATTATTTGTCAATATAACTCAATACAATATTGAGCATGTCGCGAGGTGTAACAACAAATTCTTTTTGCGGAAAATGCCGGATGTTTCCGGTAACAAGATAGGCTTCTCTGCTTTTTATTGCGGACAGTGCAATTTCATAAAAAACAGCGTCGTCCGGATCATTGAATTTTTCATCGGAAAGATTTTTTTCAAGAAAGATTCCGTTTTTTCTCATGAAATCCAGAAATTTATTAACATCATCCGGTGCGAAACCGAACTCCGGCCGTAGTAAAACTTCCTCGTATTCACTCAATATTTCTTCATTAAAGACCGGAATTATTATTCCTGCAAGCAGCAAATCAATTATCTTTGCCGGAACAGAATCGCGTTTCAGCATGGCAGAAACAACAACATTTGTATCAATGACGGCATAAAAGTTCATTTTTCACCTCTGTTTCAAAGAAATAAACTACAAAATCATTTATTGCTATAAAATAAAGTCAAGTTTTTAATCATAAAATTATATTTTAAGTTTAATAATATAAAAAACAAATTGAGCAAAGAAGCCAAATTGTCAACTGTCGTAAATTTTGCGACAGTTCAAACCCAAGGAAACGATGATAAGCGTCATCATGAACTGTATTGTTTAGTCTTAGCTGGAGCCAAGATAAGGTTCCCTTCGCCACACTGGAGAAGGGTTAGGGATGAGGTCAGAGACGCCATGGTATGACGTCTCTACGAATCCTTAGACAAAAATTCTAAAATTAATCAAAATAGAAATCTAAAAATAATTTGACTTTTGTTGTGAATTTCTTAAATTAACGGCGCTTTATTTGGCAGACCTGTTTCTTTGGTATTTAAAATGAATGATCTTTATGTTGGAATCAAAAAAGTCTTGATTTTGAAAAGATATTGTGTATTATTAACGCAACTTCTCCCCCAGGCCTCTGTTTTACATGCACACTTGGGGGCGTTCTGTTTTTTCTCAGCGCCGCATGGGATCTAAAGAATTCAAAACAATCGAAGAACAAATCGGGATTCTGAAAAGACGGGGTCTTGATATTCCCGATGAAAAAAGAGCTTCGGATTTTCTTTTGCGTAATAATTACTACAGAATCAGCGGTTATTCTTTGACTTTGCGTTCTCACGATGTGTTCAATCAAGGCGCGACATTCCAGAATATTGTCGATATTTATGATTTTGACCATGCACTCAGGCATATTTTACTGCGTTATATCGAGCTGATAGAGGTTGCCGTGAAATCTCTTTATTCATACGAATTTACGAAATGTTACGGAGCTACAGGGTACTTGGATTCAGCGCATTTTTCGGATCAGATTAAGTATCGCGAGATAATTGCAAAGGCAGAGAAACAAAAAGCAGCACGTCTTCTGCATGAGCCGTATCTGAAGCATTTTATTGAAGATTTGCATCAGGATCAGATTCCGCTATGGGCTTATGTGGATTTATTGACCATATCCGATATTTCGTTTCTGTATTCAATTTCGGAATTAAAAATACAAAACGCGGTTGCGGATTCATTCGGGCTTCGTAAAAAAGGAGCAGAACTATTGAAAAGTTTCATGCACAGCCTGACAATTATCAGAAATCTCTGCGCCCACGGCAGCCGCCTCTTCAACAGGCTTTTTGAGCAAAAACCATGGCTGAATAAAAAAGAACTTTCATTGCTCAGAGTAAAAGACGGCGTAATTGATAACGCTCATCTTTTTGGTTTTGTGCTGATTATGAAGCGTCTGCTCAAACCGGAAGAATTTGATTCAATGAAAAAGGAAATTATCGATTTATCCGAAAAACTCCCGTTTGTTTCACTGAGATACTACGGATTCTGCGATAATTGGCAGGATGTTATGTAACATAATGCGGGCGAGCCAAGGAGTGAGAGACAAGTTGCGGGCGAGACAGGCGCGCTCCGGCATGTCACTAAATCGGCAATTAGATTTTAGATTTTAAAATCTTGGAATAATAAATAGGTATATTTTTATGTTTTTACTTGATATTTTAGAATTTAAAAATATGATTTTTGAGTTGGTTTAGCTTTTTAAAAAAATATTTTGAGGTGTAAAATGAATGATAGTTTTGTGAATCTTTATCTAAATATTAGAAACATTCTGGCAGATGCTCGTGTTTCTTCATACAGAGCCGTGAATTTTGCGATGGTTTCAGCCTATTGGAACATAGGCAAGCTGATTGTCGAAGACGAGCAGAACGGCAACAAGCGGGCAGAATACGGGAAAGCTGTACTTGAAGAACTTTCAAAAAAGCTCACGACTGACTTCGGTAAAGGGTTTGATGTCCGGGAATTGAGGAAAATCAGGCAATTTTATCTCACATTTCAAATTCGGGATTCACTGCGTCCCGAATTGACGTGGAGTCATTACAGAATGCTGCTGCGCGTCAAAAACGAGGCTGCTAGATTGTGGTACATGAACGAAGCGGCGGAGCAGACTTGGTCTACAAGACAACTTGACCGGCAGATTTCGGTTCTTTATTACGAGCGGTTGCTTTCAAGTCAGAAAAAAGAAGTGGTAAAAAGGGAAGCTGAAACAAAACTCGCAGAATTTGCTCCGCAGGAGTTCATTCACGATCCGTTCGTTCTCGATTTTCTGAATCTGAAACACTCTCCGAAGCTGGAGGAATCAACGATAGAAGAAGCTTTGATCGACAAGCTGCAGCAGTTTCTGCTTGAACTCGGCAAAGGTTTCTGTCTCGAAGCAAGACAAAAACTGATGCGCTTTGAAGATGACGACTTTTATATTGACCTCGTTTTTTATCACTCGATCTTAAAATGCCACATCCTCATAGATTTGAAACTCGGCAAACTCACTCCGGCTGATGTCGGGCAGATGGACAGCTATAACCGTATGTTTGACGCACAGTACAAGCTAAAAGACGACAACCCGACAATAGGACTCATCCTTTGCTCAGAAAAGAACAATGCGGTTGTAAAGTATTCTGTCCTGAACGATGCAAAACAGATGTTTGCTTCAAAATACGAACTCGCGCTGCCGAAACCTGAAGACCTGGAAAAACAAATCAAAATAAATCGAAGTTTCCTCGAGGAGAGGAAAGACCAGAAAACAGAGAAATAATAAAAGATAGGATGGGTTGAAGTTCAAGTATCGAGGTCAAAATTCCCTCATCAAGCTCCAAACCCTCCCACGAATTCATTTGGGAATCACACGACCTCGCTAGGAGCCGTGTCAGATCACGTCTCTACGGGAATGCGGGGCGGGACGGATGCACTCCGGCAAAAACTTGACACGGTGTCATTTTTATTTATTCTGACACGGTGTCAGGATAAGTTCGTTTTAATGAGAAAAACAATAACCATAAACAGGGGGAAAAATGACAAAAGTACTTTTGCTGAACGGCAGTCCGCATGTTAACGGCTGCACGGCGGCAGCTCTGAATGAAATGATGAAAGTTTTTGCTGAAAACGGCATCGGGACCGAGCTTGTTCATGTCGGAAACAAAGATATCCGCGGATGTATTTCCTGCGATTCCTGCAGAAACAGCGGCAAGTGCGTTTTTAACGATCTCGTGAATGAAACTGCGCCGAAATTTGAAGAGGCTGACGGTCTTGTTATCGGAAGTCCGGTTTATTTCAGTTCACCGAACGGAACATTTATTTCCTTCCTCGACAGGCTTTTCTACAGCACGATGAGCCGTTTCCCGAAACATCTTAAGGTTGGTGCAGCCGTTGTAAGCTGCCGCAGAGGCGGAAATACTGCTTCGTTCGATGTCCTCAACAAATATTTTTCGATAAGCAGCATGCCGATAGCGACAAGCACTTACTGGAACATGGTCCACGGTCTTACTGCAGAGGATGTCGCAAAGGACGGAGAAGGGCTCCAGACGATGCGGAATCTGGCGGCGAACATGTCTTTCATGATAAAAGCTATTGCTGATGCGAAGGAAAAATATGGTATTCCGGCACTTGAAATGAAAGTTATGACGAGTTTCCCGGACGGGAAATAACCGGCACGGTGTCATGATAATGTTCATTTTTTAATTGGAGGTTTTTATGAAATTCAGAATTTTGGCTGTCGTTTGCGCGGCACTCATCGCTCTTGTATCCTGCGGCGAAAAAACGGAGACAAAGAACACGGAAAAATCAGAGACTGAAGCCGGTGCAGTCCTTAAACCGGCGAAAGAAAAGGAGGAAACTGTGAAAAAAGAGGAACACTATACTTTTAAACTGGCAGACGGCGTGAAAAGGACGAAAGTTCACTTCAAAAATCATTTCGGAATAGAGCTTGCGGGCGATCTTTACATGCCTGAAAACGCGGCTGAAAAAGGGAATGCGGCGATCGCGATCTCAGGTCCTTTCGGCGCTGTGAAGGAGCAGTCAAGCGGTTTTTACGCGAACGAAATGGCGAAAAGAGGCTTCGTTGCTCTCGCTTTTGATCCTTCGTTTACAGGTGAAAGCGCAGGAGAGCCGCGTTATATGAACAGCCCTGACATAAATACCGAAGATTTCATGGCGGCAGTCGATTTCCTTTCGACGCGCGACAGCATCGATCCCGAAAAAATCGGCATAATCGGCATCTGCGGATGGGGCGGAATGGCAATCAATACCGCTGCGATCGATACGAGAGTCAAGGCGACAGTCGCAAGCACGATGTACGACATGAGCCGCGTCACGGCTAACGGATACAACGACAGCGCTGACAGTGCGGAGGCAAGAAACGAAATGCGCAAAGCTCTGATGGCGCAGAGAATAGAAGACTTCAGAAATGGCTCTTACAAACTCGGCGGAGGCGTCATTGACCCGCTTCCGGAGGATGCTCCTCAGTTCGTGAAGGATTACTACGCTTACTACAAGACTCCGCGCGGCTACCACGAGCGCAGCCTCAATTCGAACGGCGGGTGGAACATCACGGCGGCGACATCGCTCCTCAACACGAAACTGCTTGCCTATGCCGATGAGATCGAAAACGCGGTCATGGTCGTTCACGGAGAAAAGGCGCACAGCAGATACTTCGGCGAAACAGCGTTCAAAAAACTCAAAGGCGAGAACAAGGAACTCGTGATAATTCCCGGCGCAAGCCACGTTGACCTTTACGACAATCCTGAAAAGATCCCGTTCGGCAAAATAGACGAATTCTTCAGAAAGTATTTGAAGTAGCCGGAAGTACTGGAAACGGAAAGACAAATATAAGGTAGGAAAAAGTATGAAAAAACTGATTTTTTTGCTGATTCTGGCACAATTCTCAATAGTGTGGGCTGAAGCTGTTCCTTCCGACAATTTGAAAATTGCGAAAAAGGAGCAGGTAATGGAGAAAAATATGATTGGAGACGGGTTTATAGTGCGTATTGCCGAAATAGAAGTCCATCCTCAGTATCTGCAGGAATATCTGGCTTATGCGGAAGAGGTCGACCGCCTTTCAATAGAGCGTGAACCTGGAGTTATATGCCTTTTCCCGATGCAGCATGCCGATGATCCGAATAAAATAAGCATACTGGAAATTTACGCTTCCGAAGAGCTCTACAAACAGCATCTGAACACCGCGCATTTTCAGAAATACAAAAAGGGGACGCTGCACATGGTCAAAAGCCTGAAACTGCCTGAAATGCGCCCGCTCGATAAAAAAACGATGAAGCAGATATTCAAAAAACTCAAGTGATTTTGATGAAATATTTGGAAAAACAGGAGGAAAAAATGAAAAAATTTTGGTTCGTTTTAAGTATTTTGGTGCTTGTTTTCTTTGTTTCATGCGGCGATTCGGATGATGAAGAAACGCAGCAGCCGGCTGACGGAAATTCGGAAACTGAGGAAAATACGGAGCCTGAGGAAAAGGATGATGCCGGAGAAAACCAGCAGGACGGAGAGGAACAGGAAACTGAAGAGGAGACAGCTGACGACGATAAGGAACCTCAGGAAACAGGAAAGATCCTCGTTGCCTACTTCTCTTACACAGGCAACACAAAGCTGCTTGCGCAGTATGCAGCAGAGCTGCTCGGAGCTGATCTTGCAGAAATAGTTCCGGCACAGCCTTACACCGCTGATGATACAAACTACAACTCTCCCGACTGCCGCGCAAGAACGGAATACAACGACCCTGCTTCACGCCCTGCGATAAGCGGAACTATCGAAAATATGGCTCAGTATGACACCGTTCTGATCGCGCATCCCATCTGGTACGGAGACGCGCCGCGGATCATGGACACATTCATGGAAAGCTACGATTTTTCGGGAAAAACTCTCACGACATTCTGCACATCTGCGTCAAGTCCGCTTGGTTCAAGCGCGGAAAACCTCAAAAAATTCGCACCTTCAGCAACATGGCTTGAAAGCAGACGTTTCGAAATCGGTTCCAGCAAAGAACAGGTAGGCGAGTGGCTTTCGTCGATCGGTCTTGCGGAATAATCTGCTGTCGCATTTGAAGTTATCTTCCCGTTGATCAACGGAGTCGTTGTTTATAGAAATTATCTGTTTTCAAGTGAAAGATTTTTGATAAAAGAAAAGTGTTTGTCTGCTGTTACAAGCGTCAGGTTGTAAGCAATGGCACAGGCGGCAATCCATATATCATTTTCAGGAATCGGATGCCCGTCCTGCTTTAACTGAGCCTTTATCTTCGCATAATATGGTGCGACAGCCGAATCCGGCATTATCTCTTCAAGTTCACTGCAAAAATCAGAATATACAGCTGCATTTTCAGCTTTTCTGGCAGAGCATTCTGCTCCAAAAAGCAGTTCGCCGAGCGTTACTGAAGAAAAACAGAGTCTTTCCTCTTCAAAAATGTCATCAAGGGAAGTGTCGTTTTTTATGTAGCGGATAATTATGTTTGTATCGACAAGTTTACCATTCATCGGAATCCACCTTTCTACCGTCGGAAACAGCCTGTTCTATTAAATCGGAATCTGATTCGCTTATTTTTCCGACAAATTTTTTGAGATCCCGTTTCGGATGCACAAATTCATCAAGAAAAGTTATTATAACCCGCTGATTTGTTTTTACGGCTACATCGCCTTCGGTTACATAATTTTCACCGTCAAAATATCCTTTTACTGACAGCATTTCCGCACCTCCCTGCAAAAAAACACTTCATTATACTCAATTTTTCGGAAAAAGCGAGAGTTTGATTTTCCAGTTGAAGCAAAGGAGCACTTGAAGGACTTAATTCTTCTCCAAAAACCTTGCCATTTTTTGCCCTTTCTTTATTATACTTTGCGTTGATTTTATGCACCTTTGTATAAGGAGATTACAATGTTTTCTATTTTTTTAGGTATTGTGTTCTTGGGATTTGTCTTTTTTAAAATTAGAGATTTAAAGAAAAAACCTTTAGATGACAAGCGTAAAAAAATAAACGCTAAGATTATTCTTGTCACATTGTCTATTATGGGATGTATGTTTATTCTTGCCGGAATAGGCACTATTGTTTCAGAAGACAATTCTTTGAACGGAAAATTAAATTCCTATGCTTCAAAAAACGCACCTGGAAACATGGGTGATGTAAAAGTTGAAATATTCGAGTATTCAATAGGAATTACATTGTTTGTTAAACATTCTGTGGATGAAGATGCTTTGATTCGAGATGGCAGTTTATATGCTTTAAAAACAGCCAAGGATATTTATGAAAATTGCCCAGAAGCTAATCGTATATACTTTGAATTTGATACCAAATTTGTCGGCAAAGATGGTAAAAAAGATATAAGCAAAGCCTTTGGATTCTATTACAATCGGGAAATGGCTGAAAAGGTTGATTATGACAATTTTACAAACATAGTATTCTCTGACTACAATAAAATGTGGGATGTTATAGAGACAGTCTATATTCATCCTGGAATAACAAGAGAATTGAAAAAATTTTCCCTACAACAGTTTATGGCTGCACAAAAAGCGAATTCTCACGAGAACCGCGTCAAAGAATTTGTGGATAAGATAGATGACTCTTGGGAAAATGAGTTCTTGCCAGAACAACTGGAATGGTCAAAAAGATCGACCAAAGCAATGAATTGGGGCAATGCTGTAAACTACTGTGAAACATTGAATGAAAATAATTACGACGATTGGAAATTACCAACAATAGGTGAACTTCGCACTTTAATAAAAAATTGTCCCAAAACAGAACTTAACGGTGTTTGCAAAATTGGTAAAAAAAATTGTCTGTCTTACGATTGTTTTATGAAATTAAGTGGATTTTGTTCTTGTGAATGGAAAAACAATAATTCAGGATATTACAGTAAAACAGGAGATGATGACAAAGTTAAGCTGTGGTCTTCATCGAGCTTATCAGAATCACAATATTCGAATTATAGATGGCGTGTAGATTTTACAGATGGTGGAATAGGGGACTATGAAGCTGATGCAGATAATCTTTATGTCCGTTGTGTAAGATATAATACAAAGAAAATCCCTGTTCAAAAATCGGCAGATAAAAAAGTATCAGAACAAGTTAAAAATCTTGAATGGTCGCACCAAGCATCTCGAAGAATGAATTGGAAAAAAGCCAAAGATTATTGTGATAAACTAAATGAACAAGGTTATATGAATTGGAGATTGCCAACAATCAGTGAACTTAGGACGATTATTCAACATTGTCCTGCGACAGAAACTGGCGGTTTATGTGGTGTCGTAGACTCATGTTTGTCGCAATCAAGTTGTTGGTCACATGATGCATGTGGGTCTTGTCCGCGAGACAATAATAATAAATATAGTAAATTTAAAATGACTAATTCGGATAGAGATTCCTATCCATTTTGGTCTTCATCCGTAATCGCTGACCATACAGATAGTGTTTGGGTTGTAAGTTTTATTAGTGGGTTGATTGGTAATAGCGAGACGACTTTTTCTATGAATGTCCGTTGTGTAAGGGATGCCGATTAAAGCTTGATATCGGCGAGCGTGCCGGAAGCGGAATCCCAGGGATTGTCGCAACTTGGGAAAAAGTCTTTAAAACAAAACCGGAATATGAACAGAAATATTCGCCTTCCCGCATAAAAATGGTGCTTGACATAGCAGAATTTGTGGAAAAAAGTAGCGATAAAGCAGCGATAACTGAAGAAAGTTCGGAGAAAAGTTCGGAGAAAAACGAGAAGAGTGGACAGGAAAGTGGACAGGAAAACGAAAAAAGTAGACAGAAAAGTGGACAGAAAAACGAGAAAAGTAGGCAGAAAATAGTTTCCTTGATGGCTGAAAATCCGAATATAACAACATTTGAAATGGCAAATAAATTGAATATGTCCAGGAGTGGAATAACGAAACAAATCGCAATTCTTCAAGAACAGAATATTATCCGCCGTGTCGGTCCGGACAAAGGCGGACATTGGGAAATCGTGGAAAAATAACTGTCAATCCGACCAGATAAAAATTGACACTATGTCATTTTTATTTATTCTGACACGGTGTCGGGATCGTGGAGAGTGGTTTGGCAGAAATTTACAGGAAACTTTCGGATTTAAGGAAACTTCTGAAATCTTTCGGAAGTGCCGCTATCGCCTTTTCGGGCGGGGTCGATTCGACTTTTCTCTTGAAAGTCGCGCACGATGAGCTTGGTGAAAACGCTGTCGCAGTTACAGTCATTTCGCCGCTTATTCCGAAAAAAGAGGCTCAAGATGCCGAAAATTTCTGCAAGAATGAGAATATCAGGCACTTTGTTCTTGAACTGGATCCGCTCAAAATCCCTGGTTTTAAAGATAATCCCAAAAACCGCTGCTACATCTGCAAAAAAGAAATATTCAGTAAAATCAAAATTTTAGCTTCTGAAAACGGTGTTTTCACGGCCTGTGAAGGAAGCAATGCCGACGATACGGGCGACTACCGCCCGGGAATGCAGGCAATTCGCGAACTCGGCATAAAAAGCCCGCTTCTGGAATGCGGATTTACGAAAAACGAGATCCGGATCCTTTCAAAAGAGATGGATCTTCCGAGCTGGAGCAAACCGAGCGCGGCGTGTCTTGCTTCGAGATTCGTCTACGGAGAAGAAATCACGGAAGAAAAGCTGAGAATGATAGAAAAGGCGGAAGATTTCCTGCAAGAAAAAGGCTTTTTGCAGCTGCGCGTGAGGATCCACGGCGAAAACCTTGCGAGGATCGAGATCGAGAAAAACGATTTTGAGAAAATTCTTGCTATAAAAGATGAAATCAATAGTTTTTTCAAAGAGTTGGGATTCGTTTACACAACTTTGGATTTAGTCGGTTTCAGAAGCGGCAGCATGAACGAGGTGATCAATGAGCGGAACTGATATTTTGAACTTCGCCGAACTCGACCTCGAGCGCAAAAAACGGACAGGTTTTGCCGAAGTGGTCTTCTGCCCAGGCAAAAAGGATGAATTCCTGAAAAATATTTTCACAAAACTTTATTCTGAAAACGGCGAAGTCATGGGAACACGCGCCACACCTGAGCAGTTTGAGATAGTGAAGAGTGTCCTTGAAAACGCCAAGTATGACGAAGTTTCAAAAATCATAACCGTGCGGAAAGAGAAGAAAGATCTTGTCGGCAACATAGCGGTCTGCACTGCCGGGACAGCCGACATTCCCGTTGCAGAGGAAGCGGCGCAAAGTGCCGAATTTTTCGGCTGTTTCGTAGAAAGGATATACGATGTCGGTGTCAGCGGGATACACAGACTCATTTCAAAAACCGAACTTTTGCAGAAAGCGAACTGCGTGATCGCGATCGCCGGAATGGAAGGAGCTCTGGCAAGCGTTATCGGCGGCCTGGTTTCGGTTCCCGTCGTCGCAGTTCCGACATCGGTCGGCTACGGAGCGAGCATGAAAGGGCTTTCGGCACTTCTCACGATGATAAATTCGTGCGCAAACGGCATTTCGGTCGTCAACATCGACAACGGCTACGGAGCGGCCTACATCGCATCCCAGATAAACTTTTTGGCTGAGAGAGGAAAAGTAAAATGACTAAAAACAACCTGTATTTCGAGTGCAATTCGGGAATAAGCGGCGATATGGCTGTTGCCGCGCTGCTTGACCTTGGTGCTGATAAAGAGGTGCTTCTCAAAACGCTTGATTCGATTCCTGCTGAGGGTTTTAAGATAGAGATCACGGACGTGGTAAAAAACGGGATAAGGTGCTGCGATTTCAATGTGATTCTGGATCATAAGCACGAAAACCACGACCACGACACAGAGTATCTTTTCGGTCATAAACACGCAGATGAAGAAGAACACCACCATCACCATGAACACAGGCATTTAAGCGATATTATTGAAATTATTGCTAAAACCGAGCTTTCAGAAAACGCGAAAAATCTGGCTGAAAAAATATTCAGGATAGTCGCTGAGGCTGAATCCGAAGCGCACGGCGTTCCTGTTGAAGAAGTCCACTTCCACGAAGTCGGCGCGATAGATTCGATAGTCGATATCGTCGCGTTTGCATTCTGCTTTGACGATCTGGGGATCGGGCGTGTTTTCATTCCGGAACTTTGCGAAGGGCACGGTGAGATCAGGTGCCAGCACGGGATCCTGCCGGTTCCGGTTCCTGCGGTCGTAAACATTGTTGAAAAATACGCTCTTCCGCTTCGGATCACAGGAACTCACGGCGAACTTGTGACCCCGACCGGTGCCGCGATTGCCGCCGCAGTCAGGACAGACGGGACACTCCCCGAACTTTTCAAAATCGCAAAAACGGGACTTGGCGCAGGGAAAAGAAACTACGAAAAACCGAGCATTCTCCGCGCGTTTCTTATCGAAGAATCTGAGAAATTAGAAGAAACGCATGAAGAAACTCCGAATAAAATCACCAAGCTGGAAGCCAATATCGACGATTCGACAGGAGAAGCTTTGGGGTTCGCGATGGAGCAGCTTTTCGAAGCCGGTTCCCTTGACGCATTCTACACACCGTGCTTCATGAAGAAAAACCGTCCTGCGTATATCCTCACCGTTCTCTGCCGGAACAGCGACGTTGAAAAAATGGAAGATATAATTTTCAACCACACCACGACTATCGGGATCCGCCGCTGCACGATGGAGCGGACAGTGCTTGAACGGGAGTCGCTTCTTATTGATACTCCGTATGGCGAAGCGAGAATAAAACTCATTTATCATAACAACAAAAAGCGTTTTGCTCCGGAATACGAAGATGTCGCCGAAATAAGCCGCAAGACCGGCATATCTTTCGGCAAAATTTACAATGAACTCATAAGTTTGTGCAAAGCACAGTTCTGAGATTTTATTACTTGTCTGTCAAGAATCTCCTTTCTTCAATGTTTTCAAGAACTTGCATCTGACTGATTGCGATTTGATTGAGTTTTTCAAGTCGTTCGCTCTGGGTAAGACCATCGTTGATGAAAACAGCGTTGAGATTTTCAAGATTGCTAAGGCAGATCAACTGGTTTATTGTCGCGTGATCGCGGATATTTCCTGAAAGATCTGGATGCTCGTCACGCCACTGTTTTGCCGTTTTTCCGAACATCGCGACATTGAGTAAGTCAGCTTCGTCGGCATAAACAAATGATTTCTGTGCCGCCGTAAGCCTTGGCGGAATCAGGTTGTGGCTCACCGCACTTGTATGAATGTGGTAGTTTATCTTCGCGAGTTCGCGTTTCGCGCTCCAGCCGAGCTGTTTCTGCTCCTCCGTTTTGAGACGTTGGAATTCTTTCACCATATATATTTTAAATTCAGGGCTAATCCACATGGCAAATTCAAAAGCGACATCTTTTTGAGCGTAGGTACCGCCGTAACGTCCTGCTTTTGCCTGTAAACTTATGGCATGAGTCCGTTCAACGAATTCTTTTATGCTAATCTTAAAGTTATTCAGCCCCGACTGACTTTTAATTGTGGCGAATTCGCCATAATTAAAATTAGGATTGTAAACTTGTTCCCAAATGCCTATGTATTCAAGAGTATTCCTATTTCTGAGCCAGTCTGTAATGAAAAACTCACCGTCTTTGGCTTTAAGCATATCTGTCAGACAAAGATAGTCTTCATTGTTTACATGAATTAGCCTAATACTTTCACCCTTCACTGTAATTTTTGTCATTTTGAACCTCCTGTTTTTTCTTGATTGTTATTTCAAACCCCTCGAATTCGAGGGGGTTAAATTCCCCCGAATTCGGTATAATTAAAATCCCCAAAGGGGGTCGAATTCGACCTCTTTAAACGCAAATCTTTGAATAAAATATAAAAGAACAATGTTTTCCTAAATATTTTTTATAAAAATTTTAGAATAAATATCAACTAAAAATTTAATTTCAAATTAAAAAATTACGTCTTCGATCAGCGTCACAACGCAATCACCACTCGCATTTCCTCATTCTCCGACTCAACATTGTCTAACATCTAAATTTCAAAATCATTCAATAAAATTAGATGTTTACGCTATTGCAATAAGAACGGGGATTTTTTATAGTGCGACAAGTTTTGGGAAAGAACGAAGGAGGAAAGAAATGGCGACCTACAGAATTCATGGAGACAATATTATTGAGTGCGAACGAGCTGCAAAAATTATTGTTGAAACATTGAATCCGCAAAGAATTTCTTATTGCTTGGTTTCCTCGGCAGTTGTTGCGATAGAGTTGGCAGGAGTTTTTATGGAGAGAAACTTCAATTTTAGATTGGAGTTACTACCTAATTTTAATCGTTGGGAGAGAAATGTTTTTGACGTGTTAAGTGAGGCTGGGAGTTTTTTGGAAGAAACTCCAGATGTTGTTATAACAGCAGTTACAAATGGTAGAGAATCAATATTGCTTGCCATTGAATTTTGTTCGGCTTTGCAAGCTGGAAATCAGGCTTGGCAACGTAATGGCAGAGCTTTTTCAACTGGTAGGACAGGTTGCCCTTACATTTATGTGGTAGATTTTGTAAAATATGAACTTAATGGATTAAGAGAACGCAAAAATCTTAGGTTTCCAAATCCTGCAGTCCCTTATAGTTATATGAATTATTCAAAGATGACTCAAAATTTTGTACCACAGCTCTATATTAAATCAGAAGAATTCGATAAAACGCGTGACGCACACTTACGTGATTTTGATGAGAATAATTTTGGATCTGCAGAATTGGGTACTTACATTGTTAAATTAATGTTTGGATTGGATACTTCTGAGGAAGAGCGTATAATACTCGATAAAAATATGAACATTGTTGAGTTTCTTGCAAGAGGTAAAAATTGTAGAAGTAACTTTACTGCTGCTGAATGGCGAAATCTCTATAATAATGATATAAACATTCTGGATTATTCCATAGGCAGAGAACCGCAACTCAGATTTCATAAAAAGATTGCTGAAAACAGTCATCATGGTCATTCTGAAGAAATAATAAGGTTACTAGATGATCTTGGAACAGGTCTTGCATCTAAGGAACTACCTTTTGGAATAATTTCAGTTAATAATAGATTGCGGTTTGCTACAAGAATAGCTCAATATTATGATTTAAATGCTGCTGATATAAATTCATTGGGACGGCAGACAAGGTCTTTAATTGTTGCTGTTTTTAAAGGTTTCAAACCGCACGGAGATGATAATCGTCCCGATAGAGGTTTGCTTCCTTTTATATCAATGCTTGTTCCGAATGTTGATATTATGGTATATATTTATGGACCTATATTGGAAGCCAATTTAAATCTTTTAGATAATCAACCATTAGAACTTGCAAATAGAAATGGTTTGTGGAAATCTATACTCTCTCTTAGCGATTTTGTTATTTTAGATGTTCCAATTATTGCAAGAAATCCTTATGATGCGCATCGTTTTTATAATAATATTGAAATCAAAAGATCTTTTTTAAATGAGGAAGATATTATTCCTATTGATTTGAGACCAGAATTCTCTAATGTTCCTGTCAATTTCGGAGAAAACGATGTCGACACAGCAATACATTATCTTTTTTATCATGTTCTTAAAAATTGTTGTTTTGAGGGAATGTGTAATCCCCCTGGAGGTGATTGGAGTGGTCTTTCCATAATTGAGAATAATTACGAAAACAGGTGGCTTTCGCTACCTAGAGTAAGCGATGCGGGACGCGCAAAACGCCCAGATCATTTATTAGAAATCTTTGGTGTTTTCAGACCCCCACTTTTGTTGTCTATAGAATCAAAAGAACAATCTTCAGATCTTGAAACAGATGTCGGAACCAGGCTGGTCACTTATGTTAGGGAATTAATGTCATTTGTTCCAAGTGTAAAAAG
>Ga0265298_10004341_pt1 | contig 18164 bp, 8 predicted proteins | sample AusTroGonzalo_MG_3_FD_193486 | JGI IMG/M metagenome (GOLD analysis project Ga0265298, IMG submission 193486) | Bovine rumen microbial communities from tropical cattle in Woodstock, Queensland, Australia - Gonzalo_01 | ecosystem: Host-associated > Mammals > Digestive system > Stomach > Rumen ... | reverse complement strand
CCTGGACCACATCTTCTACGTCTCCGAAGGCGGTCACGTATGGGCCAACTGGCGCCTCTACCTGAACACCTTCGCGCCGATGCTGTTCAAGAAATAACAACCCGGCCGGGTAGCATCTAACAACCATATATATCAGTCTACCTATTAATCTAACCAATCATTCACACAATGATGAAAACCAACAATCTGCTCAAGCGGCTCTTCACTGTGCTCGCAGGCCTCGTCCTCGGCGCTTCGATGCTGTCCGCCCAGAACATCAAGGTGACCGGCGTCGTGACCGACACCGAGAAGTTGCCTGTCATGGGAGCGGCTGTCATGGTCTCGGGAACGAGCATCGGTACAGCTACGGACCTCGACGGTAATTTCGAAATCGACGTCCCCAGCGGTGCCATCCTTGAGATCTCTTCCATCGGCTACGAGACCCGTAAGGTCAAGGCTACGCCGAAGATGAACATTGTCCTCATCGAGGACGCCGAGCTCCTCAACGAGTCCGTCGTCGTCGGTTACGGTGTGCAGAAGCGTGAGTCCCTGACGGGCTCCATCAGCCAGATCCGTTCCGAAGACATCGCCGCCACCCGTACGGCCAACGGCGTTGACGCTCTCCAGGGCAAGATCCCCGGTCTGCAGATCACCCAGAACAGCGGCAAGCCGGGTCAGTTCAACTCTGACCTCAGCATCCGTGGTTATGGCAACCCGATGATCGTCGTGGATGGTGTTGTGCGTAGCGTTACCCGCCAGCGCAAGAACACCCGCAGCTGGAGCAACAACGCCCGTCAGCTCGAGTCTTACAACGATATCTCCGTCCTCCAGGAGCTCAACCCGGATGACATCGAGAGTATTTCCGTGCTGAAGGATGCCTCCGCCACCATCTACGGCCTCGGTGCCGAGAACGGCGTTATCCTCATCACCACTAAGAAGGGCGAAGCCAAGAAGCCGTCCGTCAGTTTCACCGCTTCCGTCAACCTGGCCCAGCCGAACATCCCGCGCAACGTGGAGAGCTGGACTTCCTTCATGAAATGGGACAACGCGATGGCCGATGTCGCCAAGATGGGTCACCGCTGGTCCGATGAGACCATCGCCGGCTATGAGAACGGCGATCCGAACCTCGTTTACACTGACTGGTACAAGGAGTCTTACAAGACTTTCGCCGTGAACCAGCAGTACAACGCCTCCCTGTCCGGCGGCACCGACACGATCAACTACTATTTCGGTGTCGGTTATGCCGAGGACAACTCCATCCTCAAGGGTGACACCTTCGGTTACAAGCGTTACAACATGAACGCCAACATCTCCGTCAAGCTCACCAAGGACCTCACCATGCGTTACACCTCTGCTATCCGCCAGAGCAACAACCTGGGTATGGGTTCCTACGACCAGGAATGGAACATCTTCTATTATATTCTTGCTTCCGAGCCCAACGTGGGCGTGCACACCAAGGACAATCCGCTCCACTACTCCAATGTGAACGAGCAGATGAACCCGGCCGCCCTGCTGGACACCAACACCTCCGGTTACACCAAGACCGACAGCAAGAACTTCAACAACACCATTGATCTCACCTATGTCGCCCCCTGGCTCCCGGGCCTCCGCCTGTCTGCCAACGGCGCTTATGATTACTCCACCAACAAGCAGCGTACGCTGGTCAAGAACTTCCAGCTCTACGACTACTGGACGGATACCACCAACTCTACGATGCAGGTCCGCAACGAGACCGAATACGTCGAGCTCGTGAACGACAACGCCCGTCTGTACGGCCGTTTCCAGGCCCAGTACGACCACAGCTTCGGCAAGCACAACGTCTCCGCAATGCTGGGCGCCGAGCTCACCGACATCAAGACCTCCCGTCTGCAGGCTTCCCGCCGCTACGGTCCGTCCCTGGATGAGTTCGTCTATACGCACGACATCCTCGACCAGGGCGACTCCACCACTGCCACCAACGAAGGCGGCCGCACGAACACCCGTACCGCCGGCTACATCGGCCGTTTGAACTACAACTACGACGGCAAGTACATCGTCGAGCTCATGGCCCGTTACGATGGTAACTACCAGTTCATGAAGGGAAAGCGCTGGTCGCTGTTCCCGTCCTACTCCCTGGGTTGGCGTATCTCCGAGGAGAAGTGGTTCAAGAGCGCTCTCCCGTTCGTGAACAACCTCAAGTTCCGCTGGTCTGACGGCCGCACCGGTTCCATCCAGGGCAGCCCATACGCTTACATCAACGGTTATGGCAAGAGCGGTTCCTGGGTCTTCAACGAGGGCGCCAACAGCACCGGCTTTGCCAACAACTCCATCGCCAACACCGTCCTTACCTGGGCTACCGTCCGCATGATGGACTTCGGTGTGGACTTCGAACTGTGGCGTGGCAAACTCGGCGGTACCTTCGATTGGTTCCGTCGCGTGACCAGCGGCATCGCCGCTACCCGCAGCGTCAACATTCCGGACTTCTACGCCATCAGCATCCCGCAGGAGAACCTGAACGTCAGCGAGAACCAGGGTCTGGAACTTTCCCTGTACCACCGCAACAGCATCGGCGACTTCTCCTACCGCATCCAGGGCCAGGTTTCCCTGACCCGCAGCCGGATGACCTATATCGAGTCCGAGAACACCCGCGAGTACAAGTCCTCCATGGACTACTGGAAGAACTGCACGCTGAACCGCTGGAACGGCTACATGGGTGGCTCCATCTACCAGTGGACCGGCGAGCGTTTCCACAACCTCAACGAGACCAATTCCAGCCAGGTGCTCTATGACACCAATGGAAGCGGCGAAGGCAACCGTGCCCTCGTGCCCGGTATGTACAAGATTGAGGACCGCAACGGCAACGGCTACATCGACGGCGAGGACGTCTATTACACCTGGGGCAGCAGCATGCCGCCGCTCCAGTTCGGTCTGACCATCGGCGGTAGCTGGAAGAACCTCGACTTCAACCTCATCTTCAGCGGTGCCGCGATGAAGAACAAGAGCGTCTCCCTGAGCGGTTTCGCCGGTACGGGTTACCTCTACTTCATGCCTTCCCAGTACACGGATTCTTACCACGTCGCCACGTATGGCGATGATCCTTGGGACCCTACAACCGAGTGGACTGAGGGTTACTGGCCGGCGCTCGCGCGTGTGAACCAGACCGGCGCATCGCACAACGCCACCTATACCTATAACCAGCCGTACAACTACATCAACGCCACCTACGTGCGTCTGAAGACCGTCGAGCTCGGTTACCGTGTGTCTCCGAAGTTCCTCAAGAAGGTGGGTATCAAGAGTGCCCGCGTGTTCTTCAACGGCGGCAACCTCCTGACCTTCTGCAACAAACTTCTCAAGTACGTTGATCCTGAGGCCACCGACAACGGCCGTCAGGGTGGTGACTTCCCGATCAACCGGACCTACACCTTCGGTTTCAACCTCAACTTCTAATCCTGCATCGCAATGAAAAAGATATTCAGATATATCCTGATTGCCGGACTTTCCCTCGGACTGATGTCCTGCGACAAGTTCTTCGACAACATGGAGGGTGACCTGAGCAAAGTGAAGGCCGAAGACCTGATGGCTTCCAACTCCGGTTTCCTCGCCCTGCTGGCGAACCTCTACTCCAACCTGCCGGACATGAGCATGTCCAGCTCGGATCAGAACACGATGTTCGCCAATGCCAGCCGCTCTACGCCGTCCTATGGTGACGGAACTACCAGCTTCTGGTCCTACAGCACGATCCGTTCCGTCCACAAGTTCATGGAGGCGGTCGAGCAAGAGAAAGCGGCCGGCCGCCTCGACGAGGCCACGGCCAACGCCTACCTGGGCGAGGGTCGTTTCCTCCGCGCCTGCTTCTACTTCGCCAGTGTCCGTGCCTACGGCGGTATCCCTATCCTGGATCACTTGCTTGACAACGAGCCTATCGATAGCGAGGCACTTTACATCCCCCGCTCCACCGAGAAGGAGTCCTGGGACTGGGTCATCAACGAATTCCAGGCTGCTGCCGACCTGATGCCCGAGCGTCAGGACCAGGCTATGCGTGCCACCAAGTACACCGCTCTGGCCATGAAGGCCCGCGCCGCCCTGTGGGCAGCGTCCGAGAGCAAGTACTGGGACCGCGCACCACTCAACAGCAACTACATCGCCGTCCAGAAGAAGCTCACCTATATGGAGGCTTCCTATGCTGACACCTATTATCAGCAGGCCATCGACGCCGCCGCTGCGGTCATCCTTTCCGGAAAGTACGAACTGGCCGGTGCCGAACCTGCCAACATCGACGCCGCTGTTGGCAACTTGATCACCCTCTTCCAGACCTACGACACCAAGGAAGGCATCTTCGGCCGCTCCTACAAGAACGGCAGCTCTGATTCCGGCAACGGTAACCAGGGTTGGGGTCCGAACCAGGTCGTCACCGGTTACCTCCAGGGAACGTATTCCGTCACGCTGAACCTCGCCGACGAATACGACTACTATGACGGTGCCAACACCCGTGCCCGCAAGGATGGAAAGATCAAGACGATGCTCATCGGCGACGAGAATGCTTATTTCACCGACGAGAGCCAGGTGACTGCCGGCACGATCGGGAACTACAAGCACTACGACTCCGTTGACGAGCCCTTCAAACTGAAGGACGCCCGTTTCCAGGCCTGGGTCTGCTACCCCGGTTCCAACTTCCGCGGTACGACCATCAACAACCAGGGCGGTATGGTGATGCCGGACGGCACGCTCGCCATGTATCCCGGCAACAACAACGGTGTCGTCAAGAATGGTGTCGAGTACTTCCCGTACGGCGGTTCCGGCGACGAGAACTCCTTCTTCTACAAACTGGACAAGGATGTCAACGACTCCAACCGTTCCTTCTACTGCTTCCAGATCCGCAAGGGCCTGGACGAGAGCGGCAACAACCCGAATCCGCAGACGCCCTGGTACAACATGCGCTATTCCGAGATCCTCCTCACCTATGCCGAGGCTGTGGTCGAGAGCGGCAAGGGTAACGCGATGCTCGCTGCCAAGTACCTGAATGACGTGCGCCACCGCGCCGGCTTCAAGGATGACGTCGAGCTGACCCTTGAGAACGTCCTCCACGAGTGGAAGTGCGAATTCGCCTTCGAGAACCAGTGGAGTCATGTCCTCCACCGTCGCCGCGGCTTCATCACCCAGGGTGCTACCAGCGCCGAAGAAGGCTCGCTCACCAGGAAACTCACCCTGATCCCGATCGTGGATCTCTCCGGCGACACCGCCCAGTACATCTTCGTCCGCTGCTATCCGTACAACGCGACGGCCAAGAAGGGTTACAGTGGCTTCTTCAACTTCAAGGCGGATGACTACTATCAGCAGATTCCGAACTACGTAAAGAACCGCATTGATCCTAACAACAAACAACAGTAAAACATGAAAAAGTTAGCATCTATCATAACTCTCGTCCTTTCCATGGGTTTCTTCGCTTCCTGCGAGTTACTCCAGCTGGACAATTTTGACGGCCCGAACGCCCAGGTGACCGGTAAGTTCCTGGACGCCAAGACCGGCGAGAAGATGGGTATCGAGTCTTCCGTTTCCTCCGTCTGGGATTGGAGCACCTGGTCCATGAAGACCACCACCATCGGCTCGATGGTGGTCATCGAGCAGGGCTGGACGGGCAACGACGGACAGCAGGTCAGCGAAGATCAGAACTGGATGGTCCGTTTCGACGGCCAGTATACCAACAATCTGGTATTCGCTGCCGACTACAAGCTCGACACCAAGAACCTCCCCTGCTATCAGCCTGAGAACGTTGATTTCACACTCAAGAAGGGTTCCAACACGGTGGACTTTACCGTGACTCCGTTCTGCCGCATCGTGGTTGACGATATCCATTACGACGCCGCCACCAAGAAGATCCTCGCGACCTTCAAGGTGGAGCTGGGAGACGCCACGAAGGCCAACTCCATCAACACCGTCGCCCTGTGCGCAAACACGCAGATGTTCGTGGGTTACAACTACTTCAACCTGGCCAAGGATGACATCGGTGCCAAGCGCGAAGGTGCCTTTGACTGGACTACCTGGAGCCAGAAACCGGCTGCACAGCCGGGCGAGGCCGTGACCCTGTCCATCGACACCGGCGCAACCGCGAATGCCGAGCTGTTCAAGTACGAGCAGGATCGCTACATCCGTGTCGCGGCGCTTGCGGCCGGCAACGGTTACAACGGAAACAACTATTACAACTTCTCGAAGATCTACAGGATCTCTGCTGACTTCAGCAAGGTCGAGGAAGTCGTCTGGGAATAATAGTTGAATACCTGAACCTGAATCAGGGCCGGTCCTTGTACGGGCCGGCCCTTTTTCTTAACTTAGCGACATGAAACGAATAACACTACTGATCGCCAGCCTGTTGCTAGTGGCATCCGGCTCGCTCCGTGCCCAGGAATTTACCTATCCCTTCCAGAATCCCGCCCTCTCCGAGGACGAACGACTGGACAACGCCGTGTCCCTGATGACCGTCGACGAGAAAATCATGACGGTCGTAGGCCAGGGCGTCCAGCGCCTCGGCATCGCGGGCCCCGGCGCCACCGAAGCCATCCATGGCATCGTGCGCGGCGGCGACAGCGAGCTGCCGGCCCTGAATCCCGGCCCCGCTTTCCGCTGGCCGGGTTGGGCGCCGCCCAAATACCGCAACAGCACCGCCTTCCCGCAGGCCTATGGTATCGGTGAGACCTGGGACCGGGAAATGGCGCACATCGTGGGCGACGTGATGTCCTATGAGGCCCGTTTCTATTCCAACGGTGCACCTTTCAAGTCCCTCGTGCTCTGGGCGCCCAACGCCGATCTCGCCCGTGACCCCCGCTGGGGCCGCACGGAGGAGAGCTTCGGCGAGGACCCCTACCTCGTGGGTGAGCTGGTGGCCGCCGAAGTGCGCGGCATCCAGGGCGACGACCCGACCTACTGGCGTGGCGCCGCGCTGATGAAGCATTTCCTCGCGAACAGCAACGAAGACGGCCGCTTCGGCACCGACTCCCGCTTCGACGAGGCGCTCTTCCGCGACTACTATTCCTACGGCTTCTGGAAAGGCGCCCGCGCGGGTGCCAAGTCGCTGATGACGGCCTACAATGCCTACAACGGCGTGCCCTGCATCGCCAACGACTTCATCGGCACGATCCTGCGCGACGAATGGGGTATGGACGGCACCATCGTGGATGACGCCGGCGCCCTGCGCTACATGGTCGATCCGCACCACTACGCTCCGGACATCAATACCGCCGTCAAGATGGCCCTGGAGGCCGGTCTGACGCGTTTCATCGACTCCAATTTCCAGCAGGTCAAGACGGCCTACGACGCCGGATTCATCTCCGACGAAGTGCTTGACGCGCGCACGAAGTGCAACCTTCGCACGATGCTCAAGCTCGGCCTGATGGACGCCGCCTGCCCGTACGACGCGCAGGAGTTCGGCTCCGACGACGACCTCCCCTGGGAGCGCCAGGAGTTCAAGGACAAGGCACGTCTGGTGACGCAGAAGTCCGTCGTTCTCCTCAAGAACGAGGGCGATCTGCTGCCCATCGACAAGAGCAAGGTCAAGAAGATCGCCGTGTTCGGCAACCGCGCCGAAGCCGTCCTGAAGGACTGGTACGGCGCCCTCCCCACCTACCGCGTGAGCCCGCTCGACGGCATCAAGGCCAAGGTCGAAGGGACCGACGTGGAAGTGCGCTTCCAGCGCTGGGATTCCGACGGCACGGCGCAGGAGCTAGCCAAGTGGGCCGACATCTGCATCGTCTGCGTGGGCAACCACCCCGCCACCAGCCCCGACTGGGACGGCCAGACCGTCCAGTCGCCCTGGGCCTACGGCACCATCGCCGGTGACGGCCGCGAAGCCCTGGACCGCCGCAGCATCCAGCTGGAGACCGAGGACCTGATCAAGGTCATCTGGCAGGCCAACCACAACACCGTGGTCACGCTGATCAGCAGTTTCCCCTTCGCCATCAACTGGACGGCGGAGCATGTCCCCGCCATCGTGCACCTGACGCAGTGCAGCCAGGAGCTCGGCAACGCCCTTGCGGACGTGCTTTTCGGCGACTACAATCCTGCCGGCCGCACCACCCAGACCTGGGTGCGCGACATCCTGGATCTGCCGAACATGCTCGACTACGACATCCGTCACGGCCGCACCTATATGTATTTCAAGGGCAAGCCGCTCTTCCCCTTCGGCTACGGCCTGAGCTACACCAGCTTCAAGTATTCCGGTCTGAAGGCTTCCCGCGACGGGGACGACTTCGTCTTCCGCTTCAAGCTGAAGAACACGGGCAGCCGCGACGGCGAGGAAGTCGTGCAGCTGTACGCCAGCTTCCAGGGTGACGACGCCGCCCGCCGCCTGCGCGGCTTCGAGCGCGTCGCCGTCGCCGCCGGCGAGACGAAGGACGTCGAGATCCGCGTCCCTGCGGACGACCTGAAGCTCTGGGACAGCGACGCGCATGCGTTCGCGTTCAAGGGCCGCCGCGCCAAGATCCAGATCGGCGCCTCTTCGGCCGACATCCGGCTGAAGAAAAAAGTTAAACTCTAGACAATTCCCACAAACCAATTAGTAATGAAAAAGTTAGTTATTCTTCTCGCGGCCGCGGCACTGAGCTTCGGCACCGCATTCGGCCAGGAACTGGCCAACTTCGCCCGCCAGGGCCAGGGGCAGCAGATCGTCTCCCCGGAGGTCAAGGACGGCAAGGTCACCTTCCGTCTGAACGCCAACTACGCCACCCGCGTGCAGCTGTCCGGCAACTGGATGGCGAATCCCTGGACCGGCGTGGAAGACATGCAGAAAGGTCCGAACGGCATCTGGGAGCTCACCATCGACGCTCCGGAGCCGGAGATCTATACCTACAATTTCGTCGTGGACGGCGTGTCCGTGAACGACCCGCTCAACAACCAGGTGCAGCGCGACGGCAACCGCTACCTCAACATGCTCTTCATCCCGGGCGAGCGTTCCGAGAATTATTACGAAGCCGACGGACAGCACGGCACCCTCACCTATCGCTGGTATGACAGCGCCCAGCTCGGCATCAGCCGCCGCATGGCCGTCTATACCCCCTACGGTTACGAGAAGAACACCAAGAAGAAATATCCGGTCCTCTACCTCCTGCACGGTGGCGGCGGTGACGAGGAAGCCTGGTCTTCCATGGGCCGCGCCGTCCAGATCCTGGACAACCTCATCGCGAAGGGCCTCGCCGAGCCGATGATCGTGGTCATGCCGAACGGCAACCCCAACCAGCGTGCAGCCCAGACCCTCAAGCTGCCCAACGATGGCAATGCCCAGGGCCAGAACGCTTATGTGAACAGCCTCGTGAAGGAGATCGTCCCCTTCATCGACAAGGAGTACCGCACCATCGCCAAGGCGGACGGCCGCGCCATCGCGGGCCTGTCCATGGGCGGCGGCCACACCACCTCCGCGACCCTCACCTACCCGGGCGTGTTCAGCTACATCTGCCCGCTCAGCTGCGGCATCCGCGAGAGCGAGGAACTGGACGCCCAGCTCCAGGGCATCAAGAAGGCCGGCTACAAGCTGTACTGGATCGGTGTCGGCAAGGATGACACGATGGCCTACCAGGGCTCCCTGGTCCTCGACCAGCACCTGACCGCCAACGGTATGAAGCACACCCTCTACGTGAGCGAAGACGCCCACGTCTGGAAGAACTGGCGCCTCTACCTCAACACCTTCGCCCAGCTGCTGTTCAAATAATGAGCAGCTAATCCATAATAATCCCCGGCCCAACGGACCGGGGATTCTTCGTTATTAATCAAAGTCTCTAACCTACGTACTCCGACGGGGGGACGCCGAACTGCTTCTTGAAGGAGGTGGAGAAGTGGGAGAGGGTGTTGAAGCCCGTCATCCATGCGATCTCCGACATGTTGTGCTTGCCTTCCTTGAGCAGGTCGGCGGCGCGGTTGAGCTTGTAGCGCTTGAAGAAGACGCCCGGATTCTCACCCGTCAGGCCTTTGACCTTATAATAGAACTTGGTGCGGGAGATGCGCATCATCTCCGTGATCTTGTTGATGTCCAGTTCCTGGTTCGCCAACTCCTTGTCCATCAGCTCGTAGAGCTCCTTCATGAAGGCGTTGTCGCGCGGCGACAGGGCTTCCGGCTCGATGTCCTCCGTGCTGGTCACGGAGCCGAGCCGCTGGCGCAGCTTGTCGCGGTTCTCCAGCAGGGAGCGCACAAGCGCCAGCAGGTAGGACGGGTTGAAGGGCTTGGTCACGTACGCGTCGGCACCCTTGTCCAGACCCTGGACCTGGCTCTCCACGGCCACCTTGGCCGTGACCAGGATCACGGGGATGTGGCTGAGCTGGAGATTGCCCTTGATGGCCTCGCAGAGCTCATAGCCGTTCATGCCGGGCATCACCACGTCGCTGATGACCAGATCCGGCGCCTCCTCTTCCAGCGCCTTGAGCGCCGAGTCGGCGTCGAAGTGCACGAGAACCTGATAGTACGGGGACAGGAGCACCTTGACGTAGTTCGCCACGTCGATATCGTCGTCCACGACGACCACGCGGCGCTTGTCCTCGGAATCCTCCGGCAGCGGCTGCGCAGGGGCGGTGGTCTCCGTGGCGGGGACGCGCGGACGCAGCGGATCGTCCGTGGTGCGCTCGTCCTCGGAATAGGAGGCCGCGCTGACCGGCAGGATGAGGGTGAACTCCGCGCCGCCGCCGACGCGGTTGCGTGCGTGGATATAACCATGATGCAGTTCCGCGAGCGCGCGGGAATAATAGAGGCCGATACCGGTGCCGGCGGCATCGCCGCGCCCGGCCTGGTTGAAGCGCTCGAAAATCTTCTCGAGCTGGTCCTCCGGAATGCCGCGACCCGTGTCGGAAACACGGATCTGGGCGTATTGCGTGTCGATATCGGCGTCCGTGAGCGGGAAGTCGCGGGCGACCTCCTCGCGCGGCAGGACGTCGAACGAAAGTGCCACCTTGCCGCCCGGCGGCGTGAACTTCATCGCGTTGGACAGCAGGTTCATCGTAATCTTGGTCACCTTGTCGGCATCGCGCCACATCGTGAAGGAATCCTCCAGGCCGTGGGTATTGAATTCAATGCCCTTGGACTCCGCATTGAAGCGGAAGAGGTCCGCGCACTCGCTCAGCGGAGCGACGATGTCGCCCTCCGCGACCTTCAGCTGCAGCTTCTTGTCGTTGATGCGGTTGAAGTCGAGCAGCTGGCCCACCAGCGAGAGCATCCAGGCGGTATTGCGTTGGACGATGCCGACCAGCTGGCGGTCCTGCCCGTGGATGTCGGGCGAGGCGGCGAGCTGGTCCGCCGGCCCGGCAATCATCGTGAGCGGGGTTCGGAACTCATGCGCCACGTTGGCGAAGTAATTCATCTGCACGCGATTGAGACGCTTCTCGTCCTCCTGCGCGGCTTCCGCGCGTTCGCGCTCGCGCCGCTCCTCGCGGATGTGCTTGGCGGCCTGCTTGCGGACCCGGTGGATGCGGCGATAGACCATCCAGATGAAGAAGATCAGTCCGGCGGTCAGAAGCCAGAACATGAGACGGGCCCACCAGGTGCGGTACCACGGCGGGAGAATGCGGACCTGGAGGGAATCCTCCGACGCCTCGTCCCCCTGGATGCGGGCGCGGAAGCGATAGGTCCCGGCGGGCAGGTTGGCGTAGTTCGCCTCTCCCGCCGTGCCGGCGTCGATCCAGTAATTGTCGAAGCCGTCCATCCGGTATTCATAGCGGATGCCGGAATGCTCGCCGTAGTCGAGGGCGGCGTAGGAGATACTGAAGCCGTTCTGCTCATGCCGGATGGTGATGTCCGGATGGTGGGACAGCTCCGTGGCAATGGGGCCGTCGGGGGAAGGCGTGACGAGGTCGTTGTGGATCTTCAGGTCCTCGAAAACCAGCTTGGCGGCGTATTTACGCTGGATGTCCAGCGGGTTGAAGAAGGTGAGGCCGTGCGTGCCGCCGAAGACGAGCGTGCCGTCCGGCAGGGCGCAGGACGAGCGGTTGTAGAACTGGTTGCCGCCGATGCCGTCGTAATCATAGAAGACGGTGAAGCTGCCGACCGTACGGTCGTAGCGGTACAGACCGTTCTGCGTGCTGACCCAGATATTGCCCTGCTGGTCCTCTTCGATGGAGCAGACATCCGGACAGGAGATGCCCTCGACCGGGCGCGTGCGCTGGATGCTCCGCTCGTGACGGAGCAGGCCGTTGCCCACGGTGCCGAGCCAGATGTCCCCGGCGCTGTCCATGAACAGGCAGGTGGGGTCGATGACGGCGTGGCGGATATTCAGTTTCCATTCCTCGGCCGGGGTTTCGATGAAACGGGCCTCGCCGCTGTTGGTGAAGACCTCGCACATGAGGTTGTCATAGGAGGAGACAAGCATGCGTCCCGGAGAAACCTGCAGGAGGGCCGGAGCATAGGTCCATTTGTCGCCCGGCAGGTGGAACCATTCCGAACTGCGGGTATTCTTGTCGTAGCGGATCAGGTCACCGGAATAACCGGACACCCAGATGCGTCCCAGGTCGTCCTGCGAGAGGGTGGTCGGGTTGAGCATACCGATACGGTCGACCAGCTGCAGCTGTTTGCCGTCGTAGCGGCAACGCAGCACCTGATACTTCTCGGTCATCACCAGCCAGACCTCGCCCTGGGCGTCGCAGAAGACGCTGGAGCAGCGGATATAGCCGACCGTGTTGTCCGAGACCAGGCGGTTCAGGTCGATCCGGCGCAGGTCCTTGCTATTCAAATCATATACGAAGAGCCCGTCGTTGAGGGTGGTGATCCAGAGCCGCTTCTCGCGGTCCGCACAGATGGAGACCACCGACTTGCGGTCGAATTGTTCGGTCAGGTAGCGGTTCCCCTCGAAGCCGTCCTTGTCGGCGTAGGATACCGAAAATCCCTGGTCGGTGGAGCCGAACCAGAGGTTGCCCCGGCTGTCGCGGAAAATGGTGCGGATCTCGAAATCCGGAATGTCGTACGGAAAACCCGGATCGGACTGATGTAGCAGGCGTCCCGTCCCCAGGTTGTAACAGAACATCCCGTCCGCGATGGTGTGCAGGAGCATGTCCGCGCCGTTGGAGAAAAGGATGTCGATGTCGCCGTGCATCAGGCGAGCCTCCTGCGAAATGATTCTCGGAAGTTGCTGCCAGGTCTCCGTGCGGGGGTCGAAGATGCTGAGCCGCCCCATGCCGGAGAGCCAGATCTCGCCCTTGGAAGACAGGGCGGAGTGGTAGGCGGGGTGGGGCGTATTCCAAGTGCCGGCGAGTGCGAAACTGGCCGGATCATAGCAGCGCAGTTCCGTCAGGGACGAGGTCCACAGGCGGCCGTCGGGGGCGATCACCGAATGCATGCCGCTGTAATCACGGATGGCGGAGCGGATGCGGCCCGACTCCGTGTCGTAATAGTATAACTGTCCGGAACGGTTGAACAGCAGTTTCCCGTCGCGGGACTCCAGAATCTCGTTGACGCCGGAATCGCCTCCGTCCGTCGGGATGCGAAGGAACTGCCCGTCATCCGTGTGCAGGGCGACGCCGTTGGCGGTGCCGATCCAGAGCTGCCCGGCTGCACTGCGATGCAGCGCGGTGATATGGTTGTCCGGGAGGCCGAGGGTGTCGTCCGTGCAGAAGTACTGGTGATAATCCTGGATGGTATATTTGTTCAGGCCACGGAAGGTGCCGATCCAGATCTGGCCGTCCGCGTCTTCCGCGAACGCTTCGACGCGCTGGTTGGAAATGCGGTCGGCGATGACGATGCTGCTCTCGTCGCGTTCGCTCCGGGAGGTGGAGTACGGTCCGGTGCAGGCGGCAACCAACAGGAAGGGAAGGAGCCAGGGATAAAATCTCATGTGGATGGGGCGTTTTAGTTTTTCCCAAATATAAGGATTTTGTCCATAAAATGAATGAAAAGGAAAAGTCGTTGTACGGAAAGAAAAATATTCGCCAGCACAGAAAAAGAAAAAAGGCGGGTATTGGGTAATTTTGCAGCAGTACAAAAACCACCACATGATGAGACTTCACTCCACTGTCCGTTTCTTCCTTTATCTGGCCGTCGGGCTGGTGCTCGGCGCCTGTGCATCGAACGGCGAACGAAAGTATTGTGCCGCTTCCTATGAACTCGAAACTTCCGCCAAGATGAGCACGGTGCAGACCCGTTCCGGGGCTGTGGCCGGCTACATCGAGGACGGCGTCTATACCTACAAGGGCATCCCCTACGCCAAGGCGGAGCGCTTCCAGCCGGCGACCGACCCGGATCCCTGGGAGGGCGTGCGCGCCAGCCGCGCCTACGGCCCGACCTGTCCGCAGGGGGCGCGTGAAGGCTGGTACGACGACAACCAGGCCTTCGCGATGCACTGGGATGACGGTTTCCCCGACGAGGACTGCCTGCGCGTCAATGTCTGGACCGCGGGCATCAACGACGGCGGCAAGCGCCCGGTGATGGTGTGGCTGCACGGCGGCGGTTTCAGCGCCGGCTCCGGCCAGGAGCAGATCGGCTATGACGGCGCCAACCTGGCCCGCGACCACGGCGTCGTGGTCGTTTCCCTGAACCACCGGCTCAACGTGCTCGGTTTCCTCGACCTGTCCGGTTTCGGCGCCCGCTACGCCGCCTCGGGCAACCTCGGCATGACCGACATCGTGAAGGCGCTGACTTGGGTGCGGGACAACATTGCCGCGTTCGGCGGCGATCCCGCCAACGTGACCATCTTCGGCCAGTCCGGCGGTGGCGGCAAGGTCTGCACCCTGCTGGCCATGCCTTCCGCCCAGGGCCTCTTCGGCAAGGCCATCGTGCAGAGCGGCTCCATCCTGGAGGCGCTGCCGCAGAAGTGGTCCCGCCGCATCGGCGCGGCCACGGTCCGCCGCCTGGGCATCAACCCGGCGCACATCGCCGAGATCGAGTCGGTTCCGTACGCAACCCTGCTGGCGGCCTATGACGCCGCCGTCGCCGAGGTGCGCGCCGAGGCCGAGCAGGACGGCGAACTGCCTGCCAGCTTCCTGAACCAGCTCATTTTCGGGACGCGTCCCGTCGTGGACGGAAATATCCTGCCCGCGCAGCCCGGCGCCCCCGCTTCCCTTGCCGTGTCCAAGGACATCCCCGTGATCATCGGCACGACCTATCATGAGTTCACCCGCGACCAGGAGGATCCAATCTTCAAGCCGCTGGCGCTCCAGCAGGCAGCCGACCGCACGGCCGCCGGCTGCGCTCCGGTGTACCTCTACCAGTTCACCTGGGAATCCCCGGTGCTGGACGGCGCCTTCGGCAGCACGCACTGCATCGAGATCCCCTTCGTCTTCGACAACGTGGCCCTGCACCGCACGTTCACGGGCGGCGCGGAGGACGCCGTCGAACTGGGCCACCGCGTGAGCCGCCTGTGGACCTCTTTCGCCCGCACGGGCGTCCCTTCCGCGGCCGGCATGCCGGACTGGGAGACCTACCCGGCGACGATGCGCCTGAACATCCATTCCGAATGTAAATAAAATGTTATCTTTGTGAATATGAAAAAGTCCCTTACCCTGGTCGCCACACTCCTGATCGGCGTGTCGGCCTTTGCTCAGCAGGCCCTGTTCAACGGGGCCGGCGTCGAGTCTCCCGTCATCAACCCGGACGGCTCCGTGACCTTCCGCTACCAGAACCGCAAGGCGGTGCGCGTCACGCTGTCCGGCGATTTCCTGCCCGTCCAGCACCTCGAGTTCGAGATGAACGGCCAGAAGATGTCCTACGACGCCCCCGGCGTCGCGGAACTGCGTGAGAACAACGGTGTGTGGGAGTACACGACCCCCTTCGCCGTAGAGCCCGAAATGTACACCTATACCTTCAACGTGGACGGCACGCAGGAGATCGATCCGAACAACGTCTTCGTGAACCGTGACATCGCCTCCCTGACCAGCGTACTGCTCGTCCCGAAGGAGGGTGCGCGCAGCGACCTCTATGCGGTCCATCACGTTCCGCACGGCACCGTGTCCAAGGTCTGGTATCCCAGCGCCACGGCCGGCTTCGACCGCCGCATGACGGTCTATACCCCGGCGGGCTATGAGGACAACCCGAAGGCCAAATATCCCGTCCTGTACGTGCTGCACGGCATCGGCGGCGACGAGGATGCCTGGGTCACCCAGGGCCGCGCCACGCAGATCCTCGACAACCTGATCGCCCGCGGCCAGGCCAAGCCGATGATCGTCGTCTTCACCAACGGCAACATCTCCGAGGAGGCCGCCCCGCTGGAGAATTCCACCGGCTACACCCGTCCGACGATGTCCCTGCCGCAGACGATGGAGGGCACCTTCGAGACCGCTTTCCCGGAGGTCGTGAAATATATCGACAGCCACTACCGCACCATCGCGAAGAAGCAGTCCCGCGCCATCTGCGGCCTGTCCATGGGCGGTTTCCATACGCTCTACATCACCCTGAACAACCCGGACATGTTCGCCTATTCCGGCATGTTCTCCGCCGCCATCGGTACGGGTTCCGAGCAGACCGCCACCCACAAGGAAATCTATGAGAACGTGGACGGCAAGCTCGCGACCTACTTCTCCAAGAAGCCCGCGATGCTCTGGATCGGCATCGGCCGCACCGACTTCCTTATCCAGTCCAACAACGAGTTCCGCGCGAAACTCGACGCGGCCGGCTATCCGTACAAGTACATGGAGACGGACGGCGGCCACATCTGGAAGAACTGGCGCATCTACCTCAGCGAATTCGTTCCGCTGCTGTTCAAGTAACCAAAATCCACATTCTACGATATGATGAAGAAATCCATTACCCTCGCCGGCCTGGGGCTCTGCCTCCTGGCCGCCTGCACGACGGCGCCGAAGTCCCCGCAGGACAAGCTGACCGTCAATGACAAGAAGATCGACGCGATCATCGCCCAGATGACCCTCGAGGAGAAAGTCAACATGCTCCACAGCAAGACGAACATGTCTTCCGCCGGCGTCGAGCGCCTCGGCATCGCCGACATGCACTATGCCGACGGTCCCTTCGGTATCCGCGAAGAGGGCGTTCCCAACGGTTTCCAGTCCGCTGGCTGGAAACTTGACTCCGCCACCTTCTTCCCGACCGGTTCCGCCCTGGCGGCGACCTGGTCCGAGGAGCTGGCCTATGAGTATGGCAAAGGCATGGGCATCGAGGCTCGCCTGCGCGGCAAGGATGTCATTCTCGGCCCGGCCGTGAACATCCAGCGCCTGCCGGTCGGCGGCCGTACCTATGAGTACCTCAGCGAGGATCCTATCCTCAGCGCCGCCCTTTCCCTGGGCTACACCAAGGGTGTCCAGGATCAGGGCACGGCCGTTTGTATCAAGCACTTCGCCGTGAACAACCAGGAGACCAACCGCGGTAGCGTGGACGCCCAGGTGGACGAGCGCACCCTGCGTGAGATCTACCTCAAGCCCTTCGAGCGCGCCATCATCGAGGGTGGTGCCATGAGCGTGATGCCGGCCTACAACAAGGTCAACGGCGACTATTGCTCCGAGAACGAGCACCTGCTCAACGAGATCCTGCGCGGCGAGTGGGGCTTCAAGGGCTTCACCGTCTCCGACTGGGGTGGCACCCACAGCACGATGGGCGCCATGCTCCATGGCCTGAACGTCCAGATGACGGGCGACAACTACCTCGGCCAGCCGGTCATCGATTCCATCGCCACGGGCGCCCTGACCGAGAAGCTCGTGGACGAGAAAGTCCGTCAGATCCTCCGCGTCCGCTACGCCATCGAGGCCATCCCGGACGACGTGGCCAATACGAAGATGACCTCCCAGCCGGAGTGCCAGCAGATTGCCAAGGCCGTGGCTGAGAAGTCCATCGTCCTCCTCAAGAATGAAGGCGCCGTCCTGCCGCTCGCAGCCGGTGTCAAGAAGATCGCCGTCATCGGCCAGAACGCCGTCCTGAAGACCCAGTCCGGCGGCATGGGTGCCGGTGTCAAGGCCCTCTACGAGGTCACTCCGCTCGAGGGCATCCGGAAGCGCGCCGGCGAAGGCGTGGAAGTCGTGTACGCCCCGGGCTACAAGAACTTCCCGGGCCGCCGCTGGGGACCCGCTCCCGCCAAGGCTGATCCGCTCGAGGCCGCTGCCATCGATGAGCCGGCCGATAAGAAACTCCTCGCCGAGGCCGTGAAACTCGCCAAGGAAGCCGACGTCGTCATCTTCTTCGGCGGCACCAACAAGAGCATCGAGACCGAAGGCAGCGACCGTACCAACATTGACCTGCCGACCGGCCAGAACGAGGTCGTGAAGGCCCTCTACGCGGCCAACAAGAACCTCGTCACCGTGCTGATCTC
>Ga0265298_10004338_pt1 | contig 18168 bp, 3 predicted proteins | sample AusTroGonzalo_MG_3_FD_193486 | JGI IMG/M metagenome (GOLD analysis project Ga0265298, IMG submission 193486) | Bovine rumen microbial communities from tropical cattle in Woodstock, Queensland, Australia - Gonzalo_01 | ecosystem: Host-associated > Mammals > Digestive system > Stomach > Rumen ... | reverse complement strand
CTTAGAAAAAGCCTATAACGTGGTACCAAATCTGCTGTCGCCAAGACTGGAGATGGGTATAGAACTGGCGCCCCAATGGGTAGGTACAACACCTGAAGAGATTCTATTCTAATGAAAGCGATGAAACGAACGTACAGACATAGCACCATCCGCCATAGCAACAGCCCCATGAGTTGGCTGCTGCTATCACTGCTGTTGCTCTGTCTGACGGCTTGTTCAACAGCTGACATGGAGGAAGAATCCATGGCAGATACCGAGAATCCCAACAACAGCATTCCAAAGAAGACACCTACACAGCTCTATATCTACGTGTTCTCTTCGCAGGCATCCATACCTACCCGCTCCTATAGTGGCTATGCTGATCCTATAGAGAACGAACATACTGTCTATTCCCTGCAGATATGGGTGTTTACACATACTACCAACAAGCTCATCGGTTATTTCTCTCCTGCGGAATCATCAGCACTGAACGAGCCTGGCGGTCATGAGGTGTACCAACTGGCCATTGATGAAGTCTATGCCCAGACGGAAGAGGCTAGTCGTGAGCATGTAGATGTTTATGTGTTGGCTAATGTCAAGGAGGCCAACTGCCATCTGACATTCGACCAGTCAACAACAAAGGCAGAACTGGAAGATGCTTTACTGGTCCATGGTACCGAAGATGCCTTCGGACTAACGGCTCCTGTCAGGGCAGTTCCTGAAAATGCCGGACTGCCCATGAGCGGAGTGCTTCGTGACCAACCTGTTACAGGAACCGCGCCTGTTCTTCGATTAGATAATGCAGGACAAGTAGCGATGGTATCACTGGTGCGTGCCGTCTCAAAGTTGCGCTTTGCCTTCTCACGTCAGACAGACAGCGAATCTTTGCAAATCAATAGCATCCGACTGAACACCGAAATGATTCCTGTGGCGGAATACCTCTTTATGACGGATGCGAAACCATATAACGAGCAGACTTGTCATATCAAGACGGAGAGCGGCTATGATACGGCCATATCCAACTTGCTGGATGAAACCATCGCTGAGGTGGCTACTAACGATGATCCTGTCATCTATGCCTGGGATCAGGATCAGTCACCGCAGGTATATGAGAGCCTGCTCGATGCAGCTGTAGCCAATGGCTACATCACCCAACGAGTGTACTTCCTTCGTGAGAGTGACAAACTGCTGCAAGGAGAGATAAAGTATCAAATTGGTGATGGTGAGGAACAGACGGCCACCTTCCACATGAAGGATACAAACGGATTCTCGCGTAATCATATTTGGACGATCTATGCCTATCTGGCATATGCCCATCTTCAGGTGGTTGTGGCCGAGGTGACCCCCTGGCGACTCACGGAAGATGATCACGAATTTTATAACTGGTAAGAACTCATGAAGAAAAAAATACAGTTCATCCTCTATATAGCAATAGCGTGGCTATTGACTGCCTGCTCCCAAGATACTTCGATGGAACAGGAGAGCCCGTTTGCGCAGGAGCCCAATCTGCCTGATGCTCCTGTACAGATGGCAGGACTGTCACGTTCTTCTTCATTGGGTGATACTGATTATGGCGACATCAGGGTGTTACTGCATCATGATGGAACAACTACGCAGGGCGTGTTCAAATATGACAATGGTGGAGAGTGGACTACACAACTGAAGTTGAAGTCCGGTTCGCGAACCTACAGGCTCTACGGCTATATGCCTGACGACTCGTCACTGAGCGGCAGCATTACCAGCGTTACTGACGATGCGGCAGATTTGCGCATACAAGGCTTATCGCCCATAACAGCACAGGACTTCTGTGTGATAACGGGGGTCCGCGAGGTCAATAACACATCAGACACGCGCTCAGCCATACGCGGAAACTTCTCGTTTAACTACACCAGCAGTCGCCAGAACTATATCAATCTGCTGTTCGATCACCTCTACGGGCGTATTGTCTTCAGAATGAAAGTCAATGCAGACTATCATGATGTCCGTACCATTAAAGTTAAGAGCATGCGACTGCAACTGCCTTCCGTCAGTCAGACGAAAGCTGATGTCACGCTGACCAACGAGGTGGGCCTGGGAAATGCTTCCTATACGATAACAGGAACTGACGAAACGGTATTGGATATTAGAACGACAGAACAAACACTGTCAACGACATCAGTCGAGATGGCCAGTGCCTATCTGATACCCGTTGCTGACGTGTGGAGCAACTTGGTGCTAGTGACAGAGTATGACTTGTATGATAAAATGGGAAATAAAGTGGCGGAGCGGACAGCTACCAATAAATTGGCTACAGCACTGACCGACCTTCTGGCAGGAGAGCAGCGAACGCTGAGCATAACCGTTGAGCCATCATACCTGTATATCCTTTCTGATAACGACTTGAATAATCCCACGTTGGTGTTGAATTGATAACTGAGAATTGAAAAATTGAGAATTAGAGAAACCATAATAAGCTTAATATTGTTCCTGACTGCGATGACGGTACAGGCACAGATTACCATTGGAGGTAGCATCTATGGCGGTGGTAATGCCGGTGAAACACGTGGTTGCTCAAAGGTTACCGTGTATGCAGGCAATCTGCATGCAGTGTTTGCAGGTGCCCGCATGGCAAACGTTGGCGGTTCTTCCTTCGTTCATCTCGACGGTGAGCATGCCTCTGGCTATATTCTTGCCGACTACGTCTATGGTGGTAATGATATAGCAGGAACGATTGGTAAGGCTACATTTCTTCCTCCTGAACTGACAGAGATAGGAACTGAAGCAGGAAAGAATAATATTGATAACTCATGGAATGCCTTTGTGCGTATCTCAACCAAGACTTCCGCCTCAGGCGTTGAAGCTGATGATGCACAAAAGATATATGTCGGTCAGCTGTTTGGCGGAGGTAATGGATTCTATGACTATGAGCCGAAAACGACAGGACCGGGTACGGTTGTTAAGGATAAAGTGACGGGGGAAAAGGTCGTCTCCAGTACGAACGAGCTGACGCCACCAGAACTCGGCAAGACCTATTTGGAGCTCCATGGCGGTTCTATCGTCTATGCCTATGGTGGTGGCAACAATGCTACCGTCACATCCAATACGGTCATCTGCCTCGATAACCCAAGCAAGGTGGTCAACAGTATCAAGGATACCAGAATCACGTCAGCGAATGAAGGTGAACTGCTTACCAATGAGCGTTTCAAACAGATGGGAATCAATACTGGTCTCTCGTATCCAAGTAGTGATGCCTTCCAGATTGGACGTCTTTTTGGAGGAAACAACAAGGCAGATATGGCGATTCGCCCAATGTGGAACCTCAAGGCAGGAAAAGTCAGAAACCTTTATAGTGGAGGTAATCAGGGAAGAATGACCAATTCTGAAGGTCTGTTGCTAGAAATCCCTGCCAACTCCACCGTGAAAGTAGATAATGTCTATGGCGGTTGTCGCATGTCCGACGTTCATCCGTTGAAGAATGATGCCGAAGTTCTTTCTGACGAGATTCAGCTCCATGATGATGAAGGCAATCAAATCTATAACTTCCCCGCAGGTCTGTCGGCCCGTGTGCTGGTACGTGGTGGTGATATCAACAATGTTTATGGCGGTAATGATATCACAGGACGTGTCTATGGTGGTAATGCCGTTGGTATCTATACTTCTATCCGTGGCGATGTCTATGGTGGTGGTAACGGGTCGTATCCCTATACCGACAATCCTAATTTGATAGATAATGATGTCTATGGCGACCTTTATTATACGGTACCGGCAGGAAAGACTTCCGCTGAAGCATTGAATGATTTCCGTCCCAATGCCGAGCAGGTATCTCTTCGTGTGGCAGGAACAGATCCCGAACATCCTGTTTCTATTGGCGGTGCCATCTATTGCGGAGGAAACAGTGCCACGCTTAAGACAGTGAAGGCAAAGCCCATGGTAGAACTGAAAATCGGCTCCCATGTCATTGCTGACAACGTGTTCTTGGGTAACAACGGCGAGAACATGATCAAGTACAATGAGGCAAGCGGAGAAACCTTAGAGGGCGTATTGCGCACCATGAGGAGAACAGACATCACAAGCAATGCTACAGCGTTCAATTCGATGGACTTGACCAACAAGGGTCAGTTTGCAGCCTATATGGATGGTGTTGCCATGAGCCTAATGCCGCGAGTGGTCTTCGACGCCATAGAGAATGGCGACCCTGCCGATTACGATGAATATAGTACCAACATTGGTTCGCTATTCTGCGGTGGTAATATCGGTAGTATGACGAGTACGGGAAAAACGACTATCGATTTCAAGCATAAGATTATTGTCTATGACAAGGTGGTGGGCGGCTGTAACAATGCCTTTGTAATCCCCTCAGACTATAATGCTCTCTATGAAGGTGGACTCACAGGCGCTCCCGATGTCAGTGGCAACAAGTTGGAACTGAATTTCGATGGTCTGAAGATTCAGCCCAAGCGCTGGAATGCCGGACATACGGCACTGGAATGGAACACCATTAGCTCTGCAACAGGCTTGGACGTTCCCCCAATAACTTCTGGTGCATCACCCGAGAGCCCAGTCACCAGTACCGATGATGATATCGACCGTCGCCTGAAGGGTGGCAACATCTATGGTGGCTGCTATAACAGTGGTATCATCAATGGTAATGTCATCATCAATATTGGTGCTTCCATTGTTGACCGCGATGTGGTCTTCGACGAGGTGGAAGGTGACGAACTGGGTGAGAGAAAGCTCTATGAGAACGAAGAATTCAAGATTACCAAGCGAAATACGGGCGTGATCCTTGATGAGCAGGGTATGGACGTACTGGGTTCTGCACTGAACGTGTTCGGTGGCGGTAAGGGTAAAGATACTGAGATTTGGGGTACTACCACCATCAACCTGAACCGTGGCTACGTCTTCCAAATCTTCGGAGGTAGCGAGGAAGGTGCCATCGGAAAGGGTGTCTATAATGAAACCTTTAGTAAACTCGAATACACCTACGATGCCCAATACAGTACCCACGTAAACCTGAACGGTCCTATCGCCGGTGTGTCCAAAGCCAACAATATGACCGAGGATATTGCCGAATGTGAGTTCATGTATGGCGGTGGCTTCTTAGGAATCGTAGCGGGCAACAGCATCATTACGCTGAACAATGGACGAATCTTCGACTCCTTTGCAGGTGCTTGTAACGCTGATATCCTCGGACATACCGAGACTTATATCGGCACCAACGGCTTCCCCTATGTTCGCGACTTCGTTTACGGTGGTAACGACTTAGGCGGACGAATCCTGAACACCGCCAACTTCGACAGTCGTTTGCGCAATGACGCTGTACGTTCTAAGGTGTACAATAGTGAGATGCTCAATGCTTCGGCATATACGGAATATGTACAGGGGCGCGTGGAGAAGATCTTCGGTGGTGCCTATGGTGTTTACGATTATAAGGATTCTCGCTACCGCGATTATTTCGATGAAAACGGTCATGCCAAGACAGGCTTCTCCAAGCCGTTCCTGAATAATGCATTTATCAACTTCCGTCCCATAGATACCAACAACTCGCTGAATACTGTTGAGCAAATCTATGGTGCCGGACAGGGCTTCCTCGGAGAAGAAGAGGAGGACTTGATGCAGAATAGCAGCTATATCCTCATTGACGTGCCGCAGACCATGACCACCTATCAGGGTACGGAGATATTTGGTGCTGGTGAGAGTGGTGGCGTCGGCATGGGTGTCGACAAGGCTGTAGCTGGTGCATCTGCCACAGCACACCAGGCCTCAGCTATTATTGACCTGCTCAGTGGACAGTTCAAGGCTGTCTATGGTGGAAGTTATCAGGAGGGTGTCACGCGTCGTACGGTTATCAATGTGCCTACTGGCTCAACCTTCCGTGCAGAAGCAATCTTTGGCGGCGCTTACGGTTTGTATAACGAATACCCTTGCGATGTCTACGAGTCGAATGTGAACTGGAACAGTAGCGATGCCCTCATCGGTGGTTATCGTACGGGTATCTATGGCGGCAACAACAATTGTCGCCGTACATTCTATAGCAAGGTAAACATCAATGCCCCTGTCTATTACGACAAGGAGAATGAGTATTTCGCTACCGCATACGGAGCTGGTTATGGTAAGGACACTTGGGCACAATATACGGAAGTGAACCTTAACAACGGTGCTCGTTTGTATGAGGTTTATGGTGGTGGTCAGTTTGGTCGCGTGATGAACAAGAAGTCGGTCGACGCTTGGAAAGTTGAGGCTGATGCCACTTCCGCTAACCCTATTGACCTGTCATTGGGCAGTGGCTATACTGATAACGGACTGGCAAACGACTTGGCTACCTATAAATACAACACCAATGTACGCATTAACGAGGGTGCCAATGTCAGTGGCTATATGTATAATGGTAGTCTGAGTGGTGCGTATGCCTACGGTGGAGGCTTGGGTGATGCAAATACTCCAAATACCGGCGACGTACATGGCACAACATTCATTGGCTTGTTTGGCGGTAAGGTCACGAAGGACCTCTATGCCGCAGGTACCGTAGGTTCGGTGAACAACAGGTACAATGTTGCTACTGACGACTTCGACAATCCGTTCATCGCTTCTGCCCATGCCTATATTGAGGGCGGTACAGCACGTAACGTCTATGGTGGCGGATGGAAGGGAAGTGTTGGCTATCACAGCGGTGCTATCGATGCAAGCACAACTGGTGACATTCTTGGTGAGACACATGTCGTCATAGGTAAACTCAATGGAACTAGCTTTGTTGATGGTATACCCGCTATCGAGCGTAATGCATACGGTGGCGGTGAGGGTGGTGCCGTATTCGGAACTGCTAATATCACCCTAAATAAGGGCTTTATTGGTTATCGTCATTTCGACACAACACCGACTGACAACATCGACTTTATTCAGGTTGGTTCAGACTATTATCAGGAGAAACTTCATGATGAGACTTGGACTGGCGATGGAACAAATCGACTGTATGACAGTGGTTGCCTCTTCGGCGGTGGATATATCGACAACAGTAGCGTAGACGTTACAAATGTCAAGATGTATGGCGGTCACGTACGTAACGCCCTCTTTGGCGGTGGTGAGATTGCAGCCATAGGACGTGGCGTCATCGATATTAGTGGCACGGATAATAGTAAGCGTAAGCTAAAGGGTATCTACAAGGCTGGTAAGACCAACGTCAAGCTATACGAAGGTCATGTGCATCGTAATGTCTTCGGTGGCGGCCGAGGTTACAACAACCTAGGTGAAAGCGGTACGCTCTATTCCGATGGTTACGTCTTCGGACAGACTGAAGTGGATATCCTTGGTGGCGAGATAGGCTCTGACAAGGGTATGGAACTGGGCTACGGCAACGTCTTCGGCGGTGGTGATATCGGCTATGTCTATAGTGCATACGAGAAAGATGGTAAACTTTATGTAGGTATCAAAGACGGTGAGCGCTATGATGATAAATACGAAGGTTACTATTACGCTTATGGTTACGGAAATGACCCGTACATCCCGAAAGACTTTGTCTATAACGAATCCGACCCGAGATGGGTGGTGGAAGACGGCGAGTTCCTTTTAACCGAAGACTGTAAGGTGCTAGTAGAGCCACACGTTAGGGTTTTATCGGCTGTCAACGTCAATGGACACGACTACGCTGCTGGCGACTATGTGCCAACCACGGACCTGAATACCATGGGCAACAAGAACACTGACGCTGCACGTTGGAATGCTATGGATCCCTCGGGTATTATCATCCATAATGCGGTGTTTGCAGGTGGTAACACCTCGTCAGGTTCTTCATCGGTATATGCCAACACCACGACAGTATTCGGTAATGCCACAGCGTCTATCCATGATGTCTACCATCGCGACCTCATCACGTTAGGTACAGGTCATACTGGTGGTCTCTATGGCGATGGTAACCTGACATTCGTGGATGGCTATCGTGGTCTGAACATCACCAACTATGGTACAGACTACTATTCCATCTCACCAGAAATCACCATTGATGACTATCATGAATTGCCCGACCGTGAGGCTGCATATTATGAGTTAAGGTATAAGTGTGTTAAGGAGTGTACCGATAAAGACGGTACTACCTACCATACTGAAGAATCTTCCAGCAAGGCATCGACCCTGACGGCCGATGATCTACTGACGCTTTTCAAGGACATCAAAGATGGAGATGAACCTATTCTTATTATCAATGATAAGGGGGAGACTGTTCCCAATCCTGTGTACTGGGAGGAGAATGGTGTCTGCTCTATCTATGCCGGTCGTCTGATGAATACCATCCAGCGTGCCGATTTCTGCGGCGTATTCGGCAGTCGTATGGTGATGCAAGGTGCTCAAGACCGTGTACCTGAGATTGTGGATCATACCAACTACACCATCAACCGTGTCCGCGAGGTGTCACTCAACCAACAGCACTCTGTGATAGAGTCTGATTTGACGCTTAAAGAAGGTAAAGTAAAAGTCACCAATTTCCCAGACGACCAGAATCCCGATGATTATTCTGACTTGGACAAAGCCATCCACGGCAACTATTTCGGTATCTATAACATCGTGAATTATCTGGGTGCGCTGACTAGCGACGTACACTTCATGACTGACAAAGACATCCGCCGAACCAACAATACCGACACAAGTACGTATGGTCCTACAGGTGATGATGACCAGACCTACTATGACTGGAAGAAAAAATATGTCAAGGAGCGTAAGCGCAATAATGGTATCAGCCTGAACAAGGTGGCATTGGCTTCTGGTGTGTATCTTGAACTGACCACGGAGAAGAAGCAGGGAACTGATTTGGGGTTATTTGAAAAGGACTGGGGATATATTACTGGTGTCATCGAGCTCGACCTGATCAATGTGCAGCCCGGTATCGGTGGCGGCTTCGTCTATGCTAAGAACGAACATAGAGTAGGTACATATACCGAACATAAACATAACACGCTGACGGCTTTGAACGATGGTGCTATCACACGAAAAGACTTCACATACGACGGTGAATTAGTGGAGTGGGAAACCTCTGGTAACTTCGTTCACGGCACACAGATTATTATCGACGACTGCTATAACGTCAGTGGAAAGTACAGTGGCGAGGGTGCCGTACCTGCCCACTATTGGTTCATTAAGGGTCAGGTGTATGTCTACGACCAGTATATCTCAGCTCATACAGGTGCTCCCAATGCCTATAGCGAGTCGGTAGATATCCCATTGACCATCACAGCAGCCTCCCATGGAACGATGAAACTGCTCAACGTGATGCCGAACAAGTACGCCTACTATTCTGCACCGGGCATTCGTCTGCAGAGTGACAAGAAGATAATTATCAACGATGTCACCTATCATCTGAATGATCCTATCAGCTATTGGGACTGGTACTTGCTGACCAAGTCGGAACAGGACTTGTTTGTCGACCAGACTTATGTCACGACGGCTGAATGTAAGATTGGCGAGGAAACATTCCCAACTGACAGTGTTTTCTTGCCGGAACAATATGCTGCTCTCAAGGCTGCCCATTCTACCGTCTATCATACGGCAAAGGGTGAGGATGTCGACTTTGACTTCGTTTTCCGCTCATCCAACAACCTCGGTCACGATACCGGTTACATGCTGACCTACAAGGTTAATAACCCCACTGACTGGAGTACCTGGTACACAAAGTCTGAGAGTGCATCTGCCGAAAAGAATCAGATGGGAGACGCTGGCTATGAAGATGGTCCTACCTATCATCTGATCAGTGAGACTGGTGGCGTTTTTGGACAACGTGACTACAAGGTAAGCAATATTATCTCGAAAGAAACCTACGATACTTATCAGAATATCGTGACCAATCATCCTACGGCTATTCTTACGGGGCAAGCTGCTTTCGAGGAGGCTTATCTCGTGACCACCGAGTATGATAATGGCACCAAGCGCCTACACGTGGGAAGCGCTGTCTCTGCAACAGAAGCAGCCACCATGGCTGGTTATGTGGTTCCTGCCTATATCTGTACTGCTACTATCCCGCTCAGTAAGACTGAGTTCATCTATGTCAATACCCGAATGACGGAGGAAGAAAAGATTGCATATTACAATCGTTTCAAGGATGGAACAGATGCAGAGAAGCAGATTGCCAAGGATATCGATGAATATATCGTTCCCGCATACTATTGCACGACAAATGGCCTTTATGGCGGTGATTACTATGAGGCTGGCAAGAACTATCGTGGACTGGCAGTATGGTGCTCTATGTCTGAAGAAGACCGTAGTCACTTCGCCTTCAACTACGATGCCCTTGACCTGCTGATTGATCCGAACTATAGTAAGAACCCATCTACAGGTAATATCATACACGGCGAAGGACAGAAGTACCAGTATGACTCTGCAGCAGGCACACTTGAGGCTGCTGAAGCCAATCCAGCAGGCTATTCGCTCATAAAGCCAGTAGATTACACCGCAACTTATAATGGTAACGTGACATCTACTCACAATGGCGTGACACTGGTAAAGAACAAGGAATACGGGCGTGAAGAGTACGAGAAACTGCCTAACGAGAAGCGCCATTATGCACCTATTGATGTAAAGGCTGCAGGTGCTGTCTATGTCGTCAAGAATTCCTTCCAGATCGGCAATTCTCCTTATGCCGTTGGAAGTACAATTCCATCTTCGACCTATGGTAGTCTGGGAGCCACTGATCAAGCAAACATCGTTACGCTGACCTTTACGAATGAAGATAAGAACAAGACATTCTACTTCTGTCGCGAGAGTTATGAGGTCGGCGAGAATACCGAAGGTGTAAGTGTAACCAATGCCTCCGTGACGGGAAGTGAGACTGGAACCTATGACATTGGAGCAATAGTTCCCGTCGGACTGGTGATAAGCAGTGACAGCTATAACGCTCTGACCAACTGGCAAACAGATTTCACCGTACATGGTATAGCCCCCACCGAGACCTCTACGCTCTACGTCAGTCGTCAGTCGGATATCTTCGACCTATCGAAAGAGAAGATTATCACCGTCGTCTACCAGTACGACTACGAAGAGAGTGATGTATCGGGCGCTCATGTTACGCCAATCAGCGAACGACATGTAATAAACATTCACCTACAGTTCAAGAGCGGTATTCCTACCGTTGAGGATATCAAGGCGCCGCAGGTTGTACTGCCAGGAACATTCGTCGGTATTCGCGAACCGCATGTGACACCGGGTGCCTATGAGGTAACAGGAGGTGGATGGAAGCTGTTCGAGAAGATCAGTGAGGCTGAGAGTCATACCAATGGTATTGAGTTCACGCCGAACTTCGATCCATTGTACTGGTATCAGGATGGTTATTATCTTGCCTACTATGCCAAGACCTATCTCGGCGAGACTTATTCGAACCTCGTTCAGGTCAATGTGGCCAACTATCACGACCTGAAGAAGGTGATGGGCGATAAGGAACACCACTATTACATAGATAATAAGAGTGTCAAGCGTGAAAGCAAGATATACGTCACAGATGCTACCGACGGTGTTAACCAGTTGAAGCAGCTGTTCGATCTCAGTGTGTTCAGTGGTTCTCCCGCTGAAGTCACCGATGGCGTCATCAATAGTGGTCCGCTCGAAGGTCATGCCCTGTTGGATAATCATGTGAAAGCTGGCAAGAATCTGGAGTTCTTCATGCACACCAACGTCAAGCACACAGGATCTTGGACGCCGATTGGCGACGAAGACAACTGCTTCGCAGGTAATTTGCATGGCGACGGCTATCATATTGACGGTCTCGACCACTCACTGTTCGGCAACCTCTGTGGTAATGTCTATAATCTAGGCGTGACGGGTTCCTTCACCTCAGCTGGTATTGCCGACAAGGGTGACGGCTATGTAGAGAACTGCTGGATTAACACCAGCGCAACGAGTGGCTTCGCTGCTGACGTCAAAGCCGTCTTTGGCCAGCCTTCAGAACCCAGTCGCAAGCAGACGGTCAACTGTTACTATCCGCAGACGAAGGGCTATCTGGCAGGCGATGCAATTCCGATGGCCGAAGCCGACTTCTATAACGGTACGGTAGGCTATAACCTGAATGGCTTTTACCTGTACAAGCGCTATAATGACAAGCAGATACACTCGGGTACTGCCTATAAGTATTATACGATCAATGCTGACGGAACGCTCTCAAGTCCCTTGACGAAGCATTATGCCTCAAATGCTGCTTACTGCTCGTCGGGTGTTGGTAGCGTCTATGAACATGGTGGTTATGTGGAAGACCGCTATGCTGATGGTGACTATCGTTATGCCGATGGTACGATACCAGAGAGTAACGACCAACGTATGCTGATAGATGCAGAGGATAAGAGTCACTTCTACCCCATCTGGCCCGATGACTATATCTACTTCGGACAGATGCTGACCTACGGATGGAACGACCTGCGCCCACATCAGGATGTACCTTCTCATATCGTCAAGAACAGTGGCCGTCTGTCAGGTACTGACGAGAGCAACCGCATCTATCGTGCTCCGGCCTATTACCAGTCGAAGAAGATGAGTGTGGCTCACTTCAATCCAAGCGTCAACCTTGTGGCTTATTCAAAGCCGAAGTCCAGTGCCGATACTGAACTGAGTCCTGCTTATCCAAATATGACAGCTATCGATTTTGCCGGTCATAACGATAACACATGGGCTCTTGGCACAGTGACTGTCGGTTCACCTGGCACGAAGATGTTCTATCCGCCATTGCTTGATGAGAGTGGTCTGAAGAGCATTACCAATCGTGACGAGTCGCCGAACCTGTTGGTCTATGCTCCGTCAGAAGAGAATAACAAGAAGACCTATGATGTGCTGACCGACTACTTCGTAGAGCCTGAATATAGTGACTATTATGATGAGGCAGATAGCTATCGCCGCGTGCTCTCAGCACCTACATGGACCGTCTTCGGCCACTTGGTCATGAACGATCTCACTGCTACCAACGACCATCTGCTGGTCGACAAGAAAGATTTCAACTGTCCTCTCAGCTATACGTTTGATAGCGGCAAGCGTATGTGGTATCAACGTACGCCTGAACATTATGTTAACCTGACGAAGGGTTGGTCAACAGTCAGCCTGCCGTTCACTGCCGAACTGGTGTCTACACAGGATAAGGGTGAGATAACTCACTTCTACAGCGGCAGCAATTCTATCGATGCGAACGGCACGAAGATAGGCCATGAGTACTGGCTGCGCGAGTACAAGGGTATCACAGTGCCTAGCAGTTCACTCGCTGGCGTCCTCACCGCCACCTTCAACTATCCGGAGGCATCAGGCAGCGACAAGCAGGTCAACAACACCTTCCTATGGGATTACTACTATAGCGAGAACAGCCAACTGGATGCCAATACCGACACCTATCAGACCTATTATGAGTCTGGTCGTGATTTGGAAGCCTATCCGTTGCTAGCCACTGCTCAGCCCTATATCGTTGGCTTCCCTGGAAAGACTTACTATGAGTTTGACCTCAGCGGCGAGTGGAAGGTACAGAACACGGCGACCACTGCACCCGCACAGCTCGGTAAGCAGACCATCAGTTTCGTCTCTGTTCCTGCGATTACCATTGGTATCAGTGATGATGAACTGACTGCATCTACCGCTGATGACTACGGCTTCATGCCTAACTACATGAGCAAGAAGGTGGAAGGCTACCTGATGAATGCCGAGGGTAGCAGTTTCGACGTGACACCTGCTGGCGGCTCGGCAGCAACGCCGTTCCGTCCGTACTTCATTGCCAGCGGCTCTGGTGCCCGTCAGTATACGACGCGCTCTATCCTCTTCGACAGCAGCGACTCTACATTTGAGTTTGGAGAGAAAGACCCGTCGAAGGATGATATAGGAGAGGGCGATCTGCTCTTCACCGTTCGCAATCATCAGATTAGTGTCACATCGTCACTGCGTCATGAGGCAGACGTGCACATCTATAATATGGGAGGTCTCGTCATTGCCAACTTCACCATTCAGCCAGGCGAGACTATTGATACTCGCATCGATGTCAGTGGTGTCTATATGATTCATGCAGATGGTGGTCGTATAAAGAAGAAACTCGCAATCAAGTAGTGTCAGCTCATCCCCTGCTGATAATAACGAATAATAGCAAAAACAACAAGATATGATACGAAATAACATATATAGAATAACGATAGCCCTCCTCCTGATACTCTTAGGGGGCATCAGCGGCTGGGGCCAAGACTATTCGGGAGTGTATTACATTGCCAGTGTCGGCTATAATGCTGGGAATACGGCAAATAACTATTATCTTTGTCCGACGGAAGGTTGGTGTTATTATAAAGCTACCGACGACTTCTCCCCCAAAACCGAGGACACCGGAATGCCGTTTCTTACCACATATAAATGTCGAAACGGCATATATGATGCCCAAAAGGCTGTGTGGATTATCGAAAAGGCACCTGCTCCCAACTCTGCATACTACTATATCAAGCAAGCCTCAACTGGCAGGTACTTGACTTCTAACGGTACAATCCGTACAACTAACAATGCAGATCGTATGCGTGTGCATTTGGAGGCTGTAGCTCCAGAGAATCTTGATGACAAGGAATTATTTACCATAGTAGAATACAGCACCTATTTGACAATCTCTCCTAAGGGCGTTGTTGGTGGAGCTGCTAACAGAAACTGGTTAACTGTCAATGGTGGAAACAAAAACGCACTAACAGGTCAAGAGGGCAAAACAGGTGGACCATCAGGTTATGCCAACACGGCAGGTATTATCGGTATTTATACGCAGGATGATGCTAATGCTCCGTTTTATCTCGAACTCGCATCTGCCGCACATCCTACCATTACTAACAATTTTGATGGTACATTTACTATCGCAACAACTACTACGGGAGCAACCATCTATTACACGACTGATGGTACAACCCCAACCACAGAGACTATAAGCACTGGTACCACTTCGGTTAATATTTCTCAGACCGAAAGCATGACCGTTATCAAGGCCATTGCTAAGGTGCCAAGTGATGCTTTCCCGTCTGTGGTGACCACCTATACACTTCCCAAATGTGAACGTCCTGTCATCAAAGTCAGTAGCGGTACCGTTACTATCACCTGTGCTACTGAAGGAGCGGCCATTCATTATACAACAGATGGTACCCCTGCAACTTCTTCGTCAACACTCTATGTTGGCCCATTTGTCAAAGGCGATGCTACAACCATCAGAGCCATTGCCACAAAAGCAGGTTATGTCATCTCCAGTGAAACCGTCTTTCTTCCTCCCACTGAGGTTTCTTCTTCAAGTGAGATTACAGACATGAACGGCAACTATCTTCTTGCCAGTGGCTTTATCTCGTCAGCATCGGTAGGTACTTCTGATAATCCCTTTAAAGGCACTATCGACGGTAATTTGAATTCCCTAACACTCAGTAATCCTTTAGTTGCCTACGCTGATGGAGCCACCATAAAAAATGTAATCCTTGATAATGGAAATGTCACCATCAGTGGAAACGAAAATGGTAATGCGGGAGCAATCTGCTGTGAAGCAACGGGTGATACGCGCATTTACAACTGTGGTGTACTGAGTGGTAGCGTGGGAGGTAGCAACAAAGTTGGCGGTATCGTAGGCTTGCTTGACGGCAGAGCAAGAGTTATCAACTGCTACAACTACGCCAACATCACCAGTGGCTCTGACTGCGGCGGTATCGTGGGTTACAACAATGTAGCATCTACCAGCGGCAATTTGCAGACGATGGTGATGAACTGTATGTTCTATGGCAACATCACAGGTAGCAATGCTGCTCCTATCTATGGAGGGGCAATCATACACAACAAATATGCCTCAGCAGACGATACTGGTCTTAACAACTACTGCTACTTCCTGTATGATGAGGAGAAGGTTCCTTATGTGAAAACGATTGACAATGATAAATTTCATGGTGCCCTTGGTGCAGAGGAACGCTATCTGAATCGTTTCGAATTTTTCCGCATGACGCTGAATTCTACACGTAATTTGGCGGCATACTATGTCACAGGCGATGCCACACAGAAGAACGAAATGGCTAAGTGGGTACTTGACAAAAGCATTGCACCTTATCCTATACTTAAATCACAAGACAATTATCCTTCTGTCGTCAACCCTGATGCAGATCATGCTACAATACAGACAGAGCGAAATAAGGGAGGATTGTTGGGCACCTTGTCTGTCACTATAGGTGGTACAGGAAGCGGTGACGTATTCGGCGCACCCTCAGGAGCCTCTATTATTAAGCCCAGCCTCGAACTCAACATTACCGATAAAGATTTTGATCATTTCAACTTCAACTACAAGAAAGTGCAGTTGCCTTACTACAATGAGGTAGGAGATGGCAACTATACAGGCGGTTGCGTGGTGACAGGCTGGAAAATTACGTCAATCACAGGAGGAACACCCGGCAGTTTCACTACCGATACTTATGACTATCCCTCTTTCAACTTTGTCGACCGCAAATGCACCAACAAGGATCTCTATAGTGTTAGCAAACGTGTGTTTGCACAAGGCGCCTACTGGGAAGTGCCCGACGGCGTGACAGCTATCGAGATTGAACCATACTGGGCAAAGGCTGTCTATCTGAGTGATGCCAACTATGACGTTACCTATACTATCACAATACCTGGTACCGGATCATCAGCAACAGCGACGGCAACTAAATATGGAGTCACCGTTTGCGGTTCCTGCCCCACGGACTACAAAGGACAGACTGTCTATACCGATTTATCTACCGCTATAAGTAATTTATCCAGCGATGCCAATCATACGGTGTATGACTATGCTGTTGTGCTGGTGGGTAACTATCATCAGGCTGATAACAATGCCCTTGTCAATAACGGAAAGCCCATGACTTTTATGAGTGCCGACTTTGATGGCGATAATGAGCCTGATAACACGCTGTTCTATTACCACAATCAGCGTAGAAGAGTTTCTCCTATGCGTTTTGACTTCCTTAACATACCAGGTATAGGCATGATGAAGCGTACACATGATTCTTCAATGGATCCTGAACCAGGTATTTTTGCTCCCCAAGGATGGTTTGAAATCACCAATACTGTGCTCATCCGTTTTGGCCAATTTGAATATGCGGGTTCTAACTCATTTACAAAAACGATTTTGGCACCATTGATTCTACAGGGCGGTATCTATGAACAATTTGTGTCATGTACACGAACTAATGCTCAAAACACCAACTATCTACTTGTTGGTGGCAATGCGTGGTTTAAGAATTTTGCAAATGGCTGCCATACAAACCAGGCAAACAAAACCCCTAAAGTTCCTATCAATGTTTCTGGTGGTGACTACACGAATTTCTATCTCACAGGAATTTATCAGCCAAACTCTAATGAAGATGCTGCGAACGCAGAATGCTATATCGACGGTGGACGCTTTACGGAGGTTGCTGGTACCGGTATGCAACAAGTGAAGGGCAATGTCACATGGCTTATCAATGCTGCTGACATTACAAGTTTCTTTGGTGGTGGTATCAATGCAGCCAAGCCTATTACCGGTAGTATCAGCACCACCATTAGTAACAGCTACGTGGATGAGTTCTATGGCGGTCCGAAGTTTGGAGATATGGCTGCGAATAAGACTGTCATGACCAATGCAACAGATTGCCATTTCGGTAAGTTCTTCGGAGCTGGCTATGGTGGAACGGCATTCAATCGCGTGGGATATGTAGATAATAGTGACCCTGCAGACACTCGTGGCTGGAATGGTTATGTAAATTCATATTACGGACGCGCGTACAGTGCAGACAATAGCGGCATCAGTACCAGCTATGACTATGAATTCATCTCACACTCTGACGGTAGCCAGACTGTAGCACGTTTCTTTGTAAACTATGCTGCTTTGTCATTGGCTTCTACACGAAATGTAACAAGCACCCTTTCAGGCTGCACCATCGGAACTTTCTATGGTGGAGGCAGTTTAGGAGCTGTTAATGGCGATATCAATTCTACCCTTACCGACTGTACTGTTACAGACAATGCATTTGGTGCTGGTTTCTCTGCATCGGTACCAACGGTTGAAGTATGGAATTCCGGAGCATATTTGACTCCCACCCCAACCTATAACCGCACGGCTAACGTATTTAATATTGCGAGTGTTAAAACCCCTAAAGATAACGACCAATATATTGTGTACACCTGGAGTGATAGCCACGGTTCCCAAGAAAATCCGTTTACTGAAACTGAAGATGGAAAACATTACATATATACCAATGTATCCTTAGAAGGCTT
>Ga0265298_10004337_pt1 | contig 18169 bp, 9 predicted proteins | sample AusTroGonzalo_MG_3_FD_193486 | JGI IMG/M metagenome (GOLD analysis project Ga0265298, IMG submission 193486) | Bovine rumen microbial communities from tropical cattle in Woodstock, Queensland, Australia - Gonzalo_01 | ecosystem: Host-associated > Mammals > Digestive system > Stomach > Rumen ... | reverse complement strand
GAAGACAACACTCTTCATACAATCGTGGAAATAACAGTTGTTGATAGTAATCTCAGCGAGTCTTCTGCTGGATGTAGCCTCAATCATGGCTTTGTTCTTTTCCCAGCCATAGAATTCACAACCGTTCAAAACGACGCGTTTGTTGTCGGAGTCATCTGCTGCCACGATAACATAGTCGTAAGCGCCAATCGTACTGCAATCAAACTTAACGTTGACAAACTCAGCCTTAGCTCCTTCTTTCAAACGAACAGGGCATACCGTTTTAATAATTACATCGGCATCTTCAGCTGCACGTACAATTAATTCCTTGCCGGTAAAGGCAAGATAGTCACCAGACTCATTGTAAGTACCGGCAGCCATGACGATCACGTCACCAGTTGCTGCACCGTTAATTGCGGTACGCAGTGAGTTGGCTGTGGTGGCATCGATGTTGATCACCGCTGCGTTGGTTGCGAGAGCGAATACCATCGCAGCAACAAAAGATAGAATTTTTTTCATAAATAATAGATTTTAGTTAATAATAAGTGTTGGTTATAAGTGGTTCGGGGTCCCGCAGTCCCGCAACCGCGAGACCCCGACTTGTTTTCAATTCGGTGCAAAGATACTACTTTTTTCTTATACTGCCAAATAAATTGTCATTTTTTTATCTTATTGACCGATTTTTTGTCCTAGAATGGTGTACGTGATGCCGTTCTTGAGAACATACAGCTGTCCGTCGCGGAGAAACTTGCCGCTCTGGATGGTGTTGTTTTCCTCCTCCTTTGCATTCTCCAAACCCTGCGTTGCGCTCGGGCGGCTGTTCTTCACGCGGATGGTGTTGAACTCAAGCGGGTTGTCATTCTCATCCAGATAATACGTAACGACTTCGAGATAATCGCCCGTCACATTGAAACGCGTGTACGACGGGCTGCCCGGCTGACCGAACTTGGAGGTAAACAGGTCAAACAGGTTCTCTACATTATGGTGATTGTAGTCAAACAAGAGCTCCGGATCGGTCGTGTACTCCTCTTCCATCAACGCACGGTTATGCGGCTCGTAACGCTTGCGGCCACACGTAGCGCCGATGAAATAGAGCGTACCTTGGTCGGTGGTAAACGTACCGCCTTCCAGACCGGTCTTGTTCTCTTTTCTGCCCCATCTGGATGTTTCTTCCGGAGCTACGCGTACGGTATCCGTTATCGAACCCGGAACAACTTTGCGTGTATCCGGATCAACAGGACCCATCACCTCATAACAATGGTCGTGCCCCTGGATAGCAAGGTCAATACCGCACTCTTTCATGATCGGCAGCATCATCGCACGGATGAGCGACGACTCGTCGTCTGTATGGTGACCGGCACCGGAGAATACGTTCTTGTGGGACAGCGTCACGCGGTACTTGGTGTTCGGATACTTCGCAATCTGCTCACTGAACCAGTTCTTGAGGTCATGGGTGAAATAGGGAGAGGTCATGCCTTCCTCGCTGGTACCCGGCGCACGCCACCAATCCTGCATCGAGAAGACGAGGAACAGCACGTCGCCATAGACGAAGCTGTAGGTGATACCCTTGAACTGCGGTTTGGTCTCTGCTCCGTTGGCAAAACCCCAATCGGTATTGAAATGGTAGTCGTAGTTCAAGCTCGGGCTGTCATCGTGGTTACCATCCGTCGGCACCACCGTCATTGTATTCAGCATCGGACGCATCGAACCTTCGAACCAGCGCTCCCACTGCCATTCCGAGTTGGTCTCGCCGCCGGTGTCCACGAAATCACCCGGGAACAGACAGAACTTCGCATCTTTCTCTTTCTGGGCCACTACCTTGGCGCATCTGCTTGCCTGCTCAATGTACTCGGCATCCTGAATATGGCTGTCCGTCATGTAGATGAACGAGAAATTACCTTGGTTCGCATCCTTGGTGACGAACTGCGCGATCTCACTCCAGTAATCGCCGTAACCCACACGCCAGCTGTAGGTCGTACCCGGTGTCAGCGTTGTAGCCAGCGCCTTGTGACTCACGTAATCGAATTTCGTATTACGCGGCAGACCGGCTGCAGTACAGATATCGTATTTCGGACTCTCCGATGCCTGAATAGGCGTATAGTGCAAGTTGGCATCCGTGGTTTGTGCACTCACTTCGATCACGCCTTCACCGGCAAAATCGGCAACCGTGGCATTGGCTTTCGCAACCAACTGCACCTTGCCGTCCTTGATGCCTCCGTTGGTGAACCAGCAGAAGCCCATGTGGGTAGCCGGATCGCCGTTGATCGTGGCAATCTGATTGTACGGATACTCCTTGCTCACCAGCGTGGCTATCTTCGCCTGCATGGCGGCTACTTTCTCCGGAATAATGCTCAAATCAACATCCTCACCCAGACTGTCAATGCGTGCCTCCTCTTTGGTTACGAGGAACTCAATGAAGCTCGGGATGGTGTATTCGCCCATCTTGTAGAGCGAATCAGCCTCTACCACCTCTTTCGGGTATTTAACCGGCGGAACGGGCAGTACCACTACGACCGCCGAGGCTTGGAAATGACCGTCCTCTGTCTCCACGCGTGCTACGGTCTCGCCCTCTTTGAGAGCCGTCACCTTGCCGTTCTGGATAGTAGCGATAGTCGGATTGTCAATCGTCCATGTGACACGTTTGTTGTTCGCTTCAGCCGGTTCCACTTGTGCTACAAGCGTACCCGTGCGACCTACAATCACTTCAAGCCTTTCTTGCAGGATAGAAACGCCCGTAACGGCAATGACAACCGCATCCGGATCGTACTCATAGGCGCCGATATCCACGCCGGTGCCTTTCGGACGAGCCACACCCTTGATATCCGTTGCCGGAGCCTGCGTGGCGTCGCCTGCGTTCAGCAGTTTCGTCGAAGCGTCTGTCAGCGAGAAGTCCGCCTGCTTGACTGCCGTCTTTTCGGCATCGGTCTTTGCTATACCGGCAAAGCCTGTCGGGTTGCGGAAGTTCGGACCGTCGGCGGCCGTGTTGTTGGTTGACAGACCGAGCGTGATTCCCGAACCGGCATCGGCGATGTTGTTCGAACTGCCGCCGCTGCTGCCTACATAGTTCACGTTAGGCGCATTGGGAGCCGTGTTGCCCCAGAAAACGCAGTTCACCACTTTGCCATCCACGCGGCAGCCTGCATAACGGCCTTCCACACCCGTGTTGTTACAAACGGTATTGTTGATGAAGGTACCGCCGCCGTACAGACAGCCGTTTTTGCTCGAATGGTTGTTGTGAACCACGCAGTTGCGAACCGTCATTCCCGCTTTAGAATATATCATCACGTCGCCTGTACAGCCGCGGATGATACAGTTTTCAATCAGTACGTTTAAGTTGGCTTCCTCGCAACTGATAGCTGCGGCCTGATCGCCCAGCGTGTTGTTGCAGTTATCAAAAAGACAGTTACGGATTGCCGACTGCGTAGGAGTGGACTGGTCCACAAAAATAGCACCGGCTTTCGAACCGCTTGTACAATTACGGAATATACAATTGTTAACGAACATGTTCGTACGCATGTACATCACAGCGCCGCCCCATTCGCTGTGGTTGGCGTTCTGGAAAATAAGACCGTCAAACGTAATGGGGTTTGTGGGTTCCGGCATGTATTTGACTACAAGCCATTTGGTCATGCCTGTACCGTCCAGAATAGACTCGTACAACTCCGGATCACGCGCACCCGTCTCCGCATTGTAACCACCCAGATAAGTGGCGCCGTCCTGTGCGGAGATAGCCTCATTGTACACACCTTCGGCGATGAACATCGTATCGCCTACACCGACATCCCAGATAGCTCCGGCAATAGTAGTTTTGGCATGTGCCCATGACTTACCGTCTCCGTCATCTCCTGTCGGAGAAATGTACCGATTGCTTGCCGACGCGCACAGCACCGCTGCGCTGACCGTCAAAAGGAATAAAAATCGTTTCATGTTATTATATTTTTGGGTTAATAAATGACCAAATTTATTGCCACCCGAAGCGCTCGCGTCCGATGCGCTCCACGTCCTCTCTGTTCGTGAACGCCGTCGTACCACCGGCAGCCGTGGTGTTCACCGCTCCGGTCATGTTGCCGTACTCCTGGCATTTGTCCAGCGCATCGCCGGCCGCCAGACGGGTGATGAAGCCCGAATTGAAGCTGTCTCCGGCACCGATACAATCCACCACGTTCTTGTTCAGCAGCGCCGCCTGCATACGGTCGGGCTGACCTTTGCGCATCAGCAGACTGCCTTTGCTGCCGCATTTGATGACCGCCGCATTGGCGTACGGGCGTATCTTCTCGATCGCCTCTTCCAGCGTCTCGCTATGCGTGAGGAACTTGAGCTCCGTCTCGTTCGGCATGAATACCGTCAGCATCGACAGCACCGCCTTGTAATCGAGGTCCCATGCCTCTACGGGATCCCATTGCGTGTCCAGCGAAGTGGTCACGCCGTTCGCTTGGCACAACTCAAGTATCTTCATCAGATCCCTCTTCACGCCGCTCTGCATGAAAATGGACGAAATATGGATGTGCTTCGCCTCTTTGAACACCTCGGGATTGATGTCCGCCAGCGACATGAAGTCCATCGCTCCCTGATACGTCAGATTGGCGCGGTCCTCGTCGTAACTCATACAGATAGTCGCACCGGTGGCGTACCGGTCCTGACGGATCAAATAGCGCGTGTCCACGCCTTTCGCCTTCAGACTGCTCTCTACAAGGTCGCCAAAACTGTCGTTGCCGATCATGCCGCAGAATGCCACCTTGGCGCCCAACGCCGCCGCATTCGCCGCAAAAATAGCCGTCGAACTACCCAAGGTCAGCGTCATCTGTTTGGCAAACTTCTCCTTGCCGATCTCCGGTTCGCTCTCAATCTGATTGAGGATCAGATCCACATTCAATTCGCCTAACGCGATAATATCAAAAGTTTTCATAAATATCAATAGTATTTATTGAACAGTTCATTCTTCCGTCTCTCCCATCCAGCCGGATAACTGTGTCCCATCTCCGGATCGATGATATACTCTTTTTGGTCCGCCGGCGTAGCTAGGTTGTTGAACGGCACGAGGTTCAGACGCGCCGGACATACATCGTCCGCCAGACCGCTCGAACCCAGTACCGCACACGAGATACGCGGAGTCATGTGCTTGATGTCGAAATACGGCAGGTACTGCAGACTCTTCTCCTGGGGAACGCCGTCCACCCAGTAATGGTCGCTGATCTCCCAGTACGCCAGACTCTCGATGTCTTTCGCATCCGCAAAATCACCCATAAACGCCACGTTCGCCGCAATCGCGGTAAAAGGCCAGTCGCTCAATGCCGCTGCCACATACGTCAGCGCGCCGCCTTGGCTGGAGCCTTCGGCAAACAGTTTGGTCATGTCGCTCGACTCGCGCGTGGCCATGAATCGGATCGCCTGCACAACGTCCATGTACGCGCCCCTGTAATAATAGGTGTCCCTCTCGCCCAGGTTGTAGCGGAACCAGTCGCCGTAGATATTCTCCGTCGCTTCCGGCACGCCTAAGTTCGTTCCCGCAGGACGGTTGTTCAGGTACTGACCGCGGTGCGACAGGTAGAACTCCGCCTTATCGCCGCCCCAGGGACATGCCACCTCGCCCGTATAACCTTGCGTGTCATAGCCGTAGAAATGAAGGATCACCGGATGTTTCTGGCCGTCCTGCGGCTCGCAGTAATAACCGCGGATCACCACCGGCTCGCCGCTTGTGCCGTCCGGCACGGAGTTCATCTTCACCAGATAGACCTTGCAGTTTGCATTGCTCCGCTCGGGGATCTCCGTCAGCTGGGCGTTCATCTCAATCGCCGCCAGCTGGTCCTTCGCCGACTGCCAGAACGCGTCAAAATCCGCCGGCTTGTCATTCACGGAAGTAATCGCAAACGGATCAATCGCAAAATTGAAGGCACGCACTTTGGTGGTGTTCACAAAGCACTCGGCATGATAAATGCCCGGCTCCATCTTGTCCGTAGTCGTCAGCACAAAACGTTTTTCACCCTTCGCGCCTACCACCACGCTGTCGGTCAAGGTCACCACCTCCGCTTTCTTGTCGGTCGTGATAACCGCCTTCATGCCTACTTTGACAGCACCCGGGTTGCCGTTCGTGATCGCAATAGTGATCTGCGGCTTGCCGCTCCACACCCAGTTGTCCGTCACCGGCACCGACTGCGAAACCAGACTCATGTCCGGATTGTCCATCACTGGCTCCACCTGTTCGGGTTCCTGCTGTTGCTGCGGCTCATCCGTCGTTTTTTTCTCGCATCCGCATGCGCCCAGCACCACCGCCAATAGGACGGTTATGTACAGTTTGTGCGTCATTTGAGATAGTCGTTAAGATTTACTATATTGAAGGCGTTATAATACTTGTCCATGTTGTGCTCGATGCGCATCAGCACCACTTCCTCCGCCTGGATACCCAGACGCTCCAGATTGTCGTACAGCATCTGACGGGCCACCAGTGCCTCCGGCTTCTGCCAGATATAACGGCAACCGGTCTTCACGAGCCACAACTGGCGCTCCGGCGTGCAGTCCTTCAGGTCTTTGCCCACCTCTTCGCCGTGCAGCCATTTCTTCCAGCGGTTGCTCTCATAAACGCATTGCCACAGCACCTGCGTCATGTTGCTCAACTGGGCGATCTTGCCCTCGGCAAACAGTTTCTTCTCTTCCTCTTCCAGCTCAGCCAGCGCGTCGTACTCGTTCATCGTGAACTCCGGACCTACGTTAGCCGCGCCCATACCTGCCTTCGGATAATCCTCCGGGTTCTCTACATCGTCGCTGTAGTGACCCTTGATATAACTGCCGTACGGACGAACTTTTGCTGTCAGGTTACGTGCCACCTCCGGATCGAAGAAGGTCGTATGCAGATCCGTGCCCACCTTGCCGACAATGAAGCAGGGCCATACATCGTCCAGACCCACCTCATGCAGACCGGCTTTGAGGCCCTCGAGGAAGGTGTCGAACGTCTTTTCGTCTGCCAGACCGCCGTGTACCTCCTCCGTACCAACCTCATAGGAAATCGGCGCAATGTTGTGCGCCTTGCGGAAATCCTCGGCATGCTTGATCAGCTCCACGGTACGTTTGACAACAACATGAATGTCGATGATCTCGCCTTTCGGCAGGAAAATATCCACCGTCGGGTCAACGTGTATCAGGTCATAACCGGCAAGAATGGCTGCCTCGTAACTCTTCTTCACGCCGTCCATGGCGCGCTCGGTGTCCCAGCGCTCAATCGACTGTTTGTCCTTCAGCCACGGACCGCCGTGGTCAATCGCCACAACGTACGGACCCGTGTAATGTACCGCCGCAGCCTCACGAGCCAATATCTTCGTGAACGCCTCTTGCGTCATGCCCGTATAACCACCGTCGCAATCGACTTGGTTCAGCGTCGTCGCGAAATAAATCGGCGAGTTGTTACGTTTGGCCGCTCTAAAAGAAGCCTTGATTACTGCCAACGAGTTCGGACACGCTGCAAAAAGTGTCATCGGCACACCCGTTGCTTTCTTTCTTTCCTCCATCACCCGGAGAATATTCTCAGTCTTTGCCATATTCTTAAAATTTTAAATTTTCAATCTTCATTCTTCATTCTTCTATTCCTTCGTTTATTGTCCCGGCATCATATGCCGGTTTTGGGGAACATTTTAGGTCTTTTGGGACGAATAGAAAAATGTTTTTTGTGTTTATGTCCTTTGAAAAATTGGACTTCGTGGAAGTGAGGATTTGGTTGAAAGAGGTTATTGCAAATTTATTTGTGAATAAGCTCTTTTAAGCAAATACTCGTAATCATGCAATGATTCAATTTTTCAAAGGGGTTTTGTATGTTTTTTTCTAAACAATCACTCATAAATCGTCACGCCTTCCACCACGCGGTGAATGTTTCCGCTCACGCTCGGTGCATCCGGATTGAGCCCGTGCGCCAGCGAAGCGTAGTAACCGAGCAACTGACCCACTACCACGAACGGCACGATGCCGTAATGTTCGTTCTCCGCATAGCCGTACGGCATCTTCACTACCAAATCTGCCTTTACACCCGGCAACTCCGGCGCCTTGCCGCCGATAACGATGATCTGCGCTACTGGCTTGTTGTTCGCATCCACTTGCTTCACAAGGTCACGCTCATAGCGCTGCACGCTCTCCTGGTCGGTCATCAGATAAACGACAATCGACTTGCTATTTACCACCGCCTTCGGACCGTGACGGAAGCCTAAGAAACTGTCGAACTTGCATACGACTGCACCGTCGGTCAACTCCTGCAGTTTCAGATGGCACTCTTCGGCGATACCCTTCAGCGCACCCGATCCGAGGAACACACCGCGCTCGAACGGACGGCTGGCAATCGCCTTTAGTTTCTCTTCGTACTCGGCCATCACCGCCTCCGCGTTCTTCGCCGTCTTCTCGATCATCTCCGCATCCTTGTCCAGCGTGTCGATATGTCCGAGCATCAGACAGGTCAGCAGCATCGTCGAGAAACTGCTCGTCATCGCCAGACTCTTGTCATCCGTCTCCTCCGGCAACAGAAGCAGCAGAATATTGCTTTCATCTTTGAGCGAAGCGGTCTTTCTACTTTCGACTGCTTGCTGCGCTAACTTGCCATTTTTATTACATGTAATGTAAACATGTGCCACGTTCTTGCACACTTTGTTGGCGAGGTTCACCGCCGCCACGCTCTCCGGGCTGTTACCCGAACGGGCAAAACTGATGAGCAACAACGGACGCTCTTTGTCCAGCAGGTACTCGGCGTGCGTCACGATGTCGGTTGTGGCCACCGAACGAACGTTGCGCCACATGCCGCGCATCACCGGACACAGCGCATCGCCGATAAACGCCGACGTGCCGGCACCGGTCAATACAATATCCGTGTCGGGGGTCAGATACTTGTGCATGAATGCACTGATCTCTGCTTTCGCAGCCAGCAACGCCTGCAACTCCTTGCGCCACATTTCCGGCTGCTGATGAATTTCATTGAAGGTAAAACCTGTGTTCATAGTATTATTAGTTGATTTGTGTTTCTCAATTCTCGCTGCAAAGATAAGCCTTTTTTTTTACATACATGCACGCGCAAATTATGCTTTATAACATGATTTCGAAACCTCCTTTTACAATCTTCTGATAATAAGCATTTTATATATTTCGTTTCTTCTTTCGTAATGTTTCGAAAAAGCCCCGCCTTTCTTTTCCCCCGCCCCGTCCCCTTAATCCTCTCTTAATCCTCTATACCCGCACGGTAAATCACCACATCGAGCTAGACCATAGCTAGACCATACCTACACCATAACTAGACCATAGCTTTCTAAATCAGTCCTCTTTTCAGAACGCAGTAATACTATATATACTATAGTATATATACTTTTTGTTGATATTTTGTGAAAAACTAAAAGATAAGGTGACCGTCAAACGCGGTACGCATAAGTAGCGTCACCCTTGCTTTTCGAAACATTACGAAATGCACATTCGCATATACTAAAACAAACACAAACATCTAATAATCAGCCATTTATAATATAGTAACGTTTCGAAGTATCGAAAATGTGTTATAAAACATATGCGCGTATACCTTATAATACGCGCGAAAAGAGTAACTTTGCAGCGTTTTTTATGGGCTTTACCCGCCCCAATAACCCAAAACAACCCCAAAAACAACCCCAAAAAGTAATCTATCAAACACAACATACCATGAAAAAAATTTTCTTATTTATTTCGGTTTTAATGCTTGCTACAATGGCAAATGCGAAGATTTTGGACATTGCTCCAAATTCTCCACAATCCAGTGACAATGTTCGCAGGGAAATTCGTGACCACATCAATGCCGGTGACACATTGAGATTGGCGGATGGCACCTATTCTGAGTCGGATGTTATTTTGTTCGATAAGTCCGTCACCGTTATTGCCAAAGAAGGTGCTCATCCTGTGATTGCACAACACTATTATAGCAAAATTACTTCGGGTGCAAAAGTTAAATTCATTGGGATTACATTTGATGGTTCTCTTTACAATTCCGGTGCAGGAGCTAGTGACCATTGTTTCTGCCCTTATGATGCTAGCGATGGTAATGAACTTCGATTTGAGAATTGCGAATTTAAATCATTCCCTTCTCGCTTCATTTATGTTCCAGTTGTGGAAGAAGTCAATACTAAACTTGATACTTGTATAATCAAAAATACTAAATTTAGTAACGCGAAAAGTGTTATTTATAATAGTTCGGCTAACGTAAAGTATTTAAAAATGGAAGGCTGTGAAGTCTCCGGTATAACGGAACAGGCGGTTTATGCTGCTTCATCCGCTTCCCATATGGATTCGTGTATAGTGAACGATTGTTATTTTCACGAAAATACAAAAAGCGCCATTTACTTCACGAATAGTACGGTAGAAGGTAAGGAAACATGTGACCGCGTGAGAGTTACCAATTCTACTTTTGCAAACACAACTACTGCCAGCAATAGTGTGATAACGATATATAACAAAGACTACGCACAAGCATCAACCATTAAAGTGATTGTGGATCATTGTACATTCTATGATTACAATCCAAACAACACGGATCATGGAGTTATTCGTGTATATAAATCAACTGATGTAAGAATTTCCAACTGTATCTTTGCGCATCCTACAAGTATAGCGCAAAAAGCCACGTCGTGCTACGGAGGAACAATAACCAACAACCTCGTTTATAATTACGACTATAATGACAGCGGTCACCGTACAGATGACATCACTCCGGTTGATAACATTAAAGCATCCCCGCTTTTTACGGATGCCGCCAATAATGATTTCTCATTCCCCGGTAACTGGAGCACAGGCAATATTTCTCCGGCTCGCGGTACTGCGAGCGACAATTCCGATCTCGGAGACCCGCGTTGGTACACGGCAGAAACACTGCCTCTTCCTACAACCGATTTTGCATCTCCATATGCTTTCATGGGAACAAAAGCACAGTTATTGGGTAGTTTTGCACTCAATACAAATGATTCTATTCAGTCGCAAAATAAAGCATATGATGGCATTGCTAATTGGAAATTTCATGCAGAGCGTTCTTGTTATGTACAAGTAACTCTCAACATGAATCCGAATAATACAAGTGGTCACCGCTATGAGGTAGAGTTATTTGACTCCCAAAATGCTTTGGTAGGTACATCAATTGCCGAAGCCGCTGATGCTTGGAGCAAAGGAAACCAGATTTTGGGAACCTTGAAAATTCCCGCTGTAGGTGATTATAAAATTAGATTAACAAATCACACCAATCACTCATCTACGGTTATCAATGGCATTACCCTTTCTTATATAGGCGGTGCCATTCAAAACATCTCCACATCCGCAAACACCACGCTCAATGTGGCAGACGCTTGGTTCTCCGGTTGTACACGTGACAACGATAAAACCTACATCCAATATCCGTCATCCGGTACGGCAGACGCATGGATTAAATGGAACATCGCTACGGATGAAACGAAGTACTATGATTTGACCATTAATGTCAACACCACCTATGCACACCAATTTGGAATTGCAATCTACGAAGATGAAAGCGCGGATCCTGTTGCGTCTGTAGCTGAACCGGGCTACACTGATTCGAAGGGTGAGGCGCTTGCGCTGGAGTTAGGCCGAGTAAACCTTGTAGGAGGTAAGAACTATGTAGTCAAAGTAACTAACATTACTAGTGGCTCACAAGCCAAACTTCTCAATATCGTCTTCGCCCCTGTTGTAGCCGTTGCTACAGAACTGCCAAATACACTTGATTTCTCCAATGCGGTATTGAGCGAAAAAGCACATATTACGGACGGCATGCTTTATTTCAACGAGATTGGAGATTCCAACCCTCAAGGCCAATGGGCGCAATGGGAAGTAACAACCGACCATAACGGCTTGTTCCTCTTCACAATGAATGTAACCAGTGCGAATGAACAGAGTTACAAAATTACCATCAAGGACAATAGCGAGAATGTTCTTGATTACTATGAGACCAGCCCTGGCTCCGGTGATAAAGAGATTAAGCATTATTTCGCACTCGCTTCCGGAACTTACTTCGTCAAAGTAGAGAACACACGCAGTTATTCAAAAGGCCACCTCGTCAGCTTTGCAGTGAGCGAGCCCAATGATGTGATTACCGTCGATGAAGCCGCCACAAACAACACCTCTTGGGCTGATAAGATCGTTGCCAAAGAGGCTGAAGGTCCATTATACAACGTACAAATCATCCGTACTATTAAGGCCGGTATGTTTAACACCTTCTGTCTGCCATTCGCTGTAGATCATGACCAAGTGAAAGACATCTTTGGCAGCGATGTACAAATACGTACCTTGGAGGAAGCTACCGTAGAAGATTACATCCTTACGCTTAATTTCAAGAATGCTTCGGATATCTACCCGGGCACACCGGTACTTATCAAGACTTCGCGTGACATCGTCAACCCTGTCTTTAGCGACGTGAAATTCACTGCGGCTACTCCTTCCGCAACCACCAAGACCAACGCCAACTTCACCGGCTCCTTTATCAAGACATCGCTTGAAGTCAATGAGAATCTTCTCTTCCTTGGCGCCAACAACAAACTCTATTTCCCGACAGCATCAGTTTACATCTACGGTATGCGCGGATGGTTCGTTATTCATGGTTCAGGCGGTGCCCCTGCCCCGGCTATCCGCAGCGCCCGCATCGTGGAGAACAACCACGTGGCGACCGACATCGAACTGGTGAATAGCCCGGAGCCGGCAGCCAAGGGCCAAAAGCTGATTGAGAACGGCCAGCTCATCATCATACGTGACGGCATCCGTTACAATGCACAAGGACAATTGATTCGCAAATAAATCTAGAATATCTAGGACGACTAGGAAGACTAGTATACTATAAACATTAAAACACTACGACTTATGAGAAAACATTATATTCAACTCGCCACAACAATTCAGCAGATAAACCCCGTCGGATCTGTCTGCATCGGTTCAGTGCACGGTAATGCCGGATTGGAGTTCGGCGGCGGCTCCGATGGCACCAATGATGAGCAAAAACCATTCTAAATGGTCCCTTTGACTATTTATCTACTTAAATACATTTAATATTATGAAAAAATTATTCTTATTTATCTCGGTTCTGTTCTTTGCCTCCATGGCAAATGCAGCCGTTCCCACCATTACGGTTGATGGTGACAAGTCTGAATGGGCAGAAGTTCCCATGTTGAGTGAACCCGGCGCATGGCCGATGCTGAAAGTTATTCCTGCTGCTGATGCAGAAATGGGCTCCAATGCCTTGGTGTACATGATGGAAAACACCGAAGATTTTGACCCTACATGGGCAAAATATCCTAAAGTGTTTATCGACAAGGATTACAATGGTGCCACACATACCATTGATGCGTATTGGGCATTTGATGCCATGGGTCTTGAGTACAGCGCTACGACTGGTGTGCAAGTCGGCGATAATTGGGTTAGTTTCCCTAGAGCTGTGTCGGCCGACAATAAAGTATTTGAGATTGGTTTCCCTGCAACCTACATTACTGATTTGGAGAGCAAATTCGGTTTTGCCATGTATTACAATAGCGGCGCTTGGTTCTGCCCGGATCGTTCTGAACCTGCCGTTAATGCCTTCAGCCCGAAAAACGGATTTTTGTATAAGACACGTTCCTATGCCACCGTTGACGGTACAACTCACCTGACTACTGCCAATGTGTACGCTCACCCCAGTATAGGAGAGGTTGGAGAATATGTAGATTTCGGACTCCGTGACAACGGTTATGATACCATCCGGTGGGCGGCTTTCCCGATTAACCTGACCCAACCGGCCGTATATGACGTTACGACCAATGTAACTACCACAAATGGCTGGAAATTTGAATTCTGGCTCGTGGATGTAGCTACAAATGCTATCGTTGCACATATAGATGCTCCTTCTAGCAATATATCTTCTTCCGAGACTTCATATACTTTCGGAAAATTGGATCTGACATCTGTACCTGCCGGCAAATACATGCTAAAGGTAAAAAACAGAACGGCCTATTCCACAGTTAAGTTGAATAGCATTGACCTTACCTACGCTGGAGGTGCGCCCGTTGCTATCCCCGGCACATTGAATATTGATGATGTTATCTTGAGTAACGAAGCATGGGTGGACAAGAGCGGTGCTGTTGACTCGATCTTGTTTACTGCACGCGGTTCTGAAGGTCACAACTCCGTCAACTACGTAAAATGGAAAGTTAACGTAACTACAGCTGCTTGGTATAACTTCAAAGCGAATGTGTTCCGTCCTGATGGTAGCCAAAGATATGAAATAAAGGTGCTCAGTAATGATGAAAACACCGAACTTATTTCCAATTCGCTCACAGGCATGCCTACTGGTCTCGCCTCTATTAATTCTGGAAATGTATTCCTTGAGGAAGGTATTTATACCATTAAAATTCGTAATACGTACGACTATGCAAAAAGTCGTCTTCTTAGTGTAGAATCGGAGTATATTGGCGGTGTTGTACAGGCTATGCCGGGTACAACCAACATTAATGACGCTTGGTTCTCTGAGGAAGGTACACGCGCAGATGGCAAGATCTCGTTCCCGGAATCTACTATTCAAGACGGCTGGGTAAAATGGAATGTATCTTTCGCAAGTGCTGCTACCTATAGAGTAAACTTGACTCTCAACTCTGGTAATAGTAAACATTACACTATTGCATTGCAAGATGCCAACGGTAATGACGTAGTAACTCCTTTGGACAAGAGTGGTGGCGATAAAGGAACTCCGGCTACTCTTGAAATGGGAGAAATGACCGTTCCGGCAGGTAACTATATCCTCAAAGTAACCAACGCTACTCAGTGGTCCGATGCTGAGTTGATCAGCGTTCAGTTTGTTTACGAAGGTGGTGCAGTTGTTACTGTTCCGGCAGAAGAGCTCGTTGGTAATGAAGCCGTATTGGTTAATGCAGGTAAGTTGAAAGTATCCAAATTGGCTAATGGCGATTTGCTATATGGCGACAATAGTGAACCTCTTGGCGAATACGTTTATTGGAATATCCACGCTACCAAAGGTGGTAAAATGAATGTGACAGCGAATGTAGTTGCTCCGGGTGAAGGCGATCCGAGCGGTCACCAGTTCTTAGTAGAATTGTTCTCAGACCTGAATGAAGCAGCTCTCGCGACAACAGCTGAATCATCTCAAACAGATGCAACAGGTGCACGCGCATTACCTGCTATCAACATCCCTGCTGCCGGTGACTATATTGTTAAGTTAACGAACCAAACGCAATGGTCAAGTGCTATTCTGCACAGCCTTGAGTTTGAATATGTAGGTGGTGATCTCATCACGCTTCCTGCTGCTCTCAACGCTAATGACGCGCTCTTCTCGGACAAAGCATTTGCAGATGGTGGTGAAATATACTTTACTCCGGATGCAGAACACCAAAACCTCTTTGGTCAATGGGCGAAGTGGAACGTGAAAGTGGCTGCAGAAGGTACATTCCTTTTCACTCTGAATGTAAGCAGTACCAACAGCCAGACCTATAAGATGACCATCTTGGATGGCGAAACGGAAGTGGATGCGTATGAAGAGCACCCGAGTTCCGGCAGCCAGACCATCAAGCATTACTTCAACCTCGCTGCTGGCAATTATACCGTAAAGGTGGAGAATACCTATTCCTGGTCGAATGGTCACGTGGTTAGTCTCGCAGTAACGCAGCCTTCGCTTATAACTATTGATGAAGCAGCAGAGAATAATGATATTCTGGTGGCTAATTATTACGATGGGTCAAAAGATATTCAAATCAACCGTACGATTGTAGCTGGTATGTATAACACCATTTGCTTACCGTTTGATGTTGACAACGCACAACTGCCGACTATCTTCGGTAGCGATGTAGAACTCAAGCAGATGAACAGCGCAGAATTGGCGGGTGATGTACTCAACTTGATGTTTGAAGACGCTACAAGCATCTATCGCGGTACTCCGTACCTCATCAAAACTTCGAACGATGTAGTTGATCCTATCTTTGTAAATGTCATCGTCAAAGCAAAAGTAGCTGCACAAACTTCCGGCACCAACGCTGACTTCATCGGTAACTTCATCAAGTCCGAAGTTCCGGCTGGTGAGAACAACCTCTTCCTCGGCCCGAACGACCTGCTCTATTTCTCGGAGACCGCTACGCCGATCAAAGGTATGCGCGCATACTTCCAAGTGAAAGGTGTTTCGAACCCGTCGCAAGCTATCAAGCACGCACGCATCGTCATGAACGGACAAGTGGCTACCGACATCGAACTGGTGAACGGTCAAGAGCTAAAAGCCAAGAGCCAAAAGCTGATCGAGAACGGCCAACTCGTCATCATCCGTGATGGCATTCGTTACAACGCCATGGGTATCGTGATTAAGTAATATAACCCTCTAAAAACATAACGAATTATGAAAAAGCAATATAATATCCCGAGCACAACAACGGTTGCTTTCCGTGCTAGTTTCATTTGTCAAGCGGCAAGTCCTGCTGCCTCCGGGCTGAATATTAGCGGTAACACAGGACTAGGAAATGGTGGTCAAGGAGAAAACATCGATCCGATGTAATCCATCCACCTACGCCAATATACACTTTCACAGCAACAGCCCGACACATTCGGGCTGTTGCTGACGCCCCCAATATCAATCAATCCGAACCATGAAACACACTTTTCTTTCCTTATTAATATGCGCGCTTGCGTGCGCGAACATCCTGTATGCCGCAACGATTAACGTCACGCCTGGCACAGGTACCATCAGAACGGCGGTGAGCAGTGCTCAAGCCGGTGACATCCTCGTGCTGGCGGACGGCGAGTACACCGAATCAACCAATATCAAGCCGTCTGTGGCGCTAACTATCCAAGCCGCCGAAGGAGCCAAACCGCTCATCAAGATGACCGCCCGCTTTGAGACTGTGGCGGACTTCACCCTGCAAGGCGTACGTATCGAGAGTACTGCAGAAGCTATCCGTATGGTACCCGGCACCGCGCCCTATAACGTCACCCTGCGTGCGTGCGAAATAAGCGGTTGTCCCTCGTATTTCCTCCGTGTCTATAATACCGACCGGGAAGCGCCGTACATCAACGCCCTGACTATTGACAACTGCCTCTTCCGCATGGGCGGCGAGGCGGCGAACACCGCGAGAGGCGTGCACGCTGAAAAAGCGCCCAAGCAGTTGAAGAGCCTGCTTGTCCGCAACAGCACCTTCGACGGCGGTGCGTACGGCACCGGACGCATCATCTATGTCTATTCGGGAGACGATAACGTGGTGGCTCTCGAAGGGACGGTGGAGATCGACCATTGCACGTTCTACAACAGTACCAACGGACGAGGCGTCTATCCCGCCAATATAGACAATACGCATATCACCAATTGTATCTTCATGAACCCCGAGGAAAGGGAGAATACAAATAGTTTTGCCGTCTATGGCTCTAACTCGTACGTCCACAACTGCCTCACTTTCAATGCCCCTGTCAAAGTAGGAACAGGCGGTTCGCAGGCGGCTTGTCTGATCCGTAATCCCTATTTTGTACAACCCGAAAAAGGCGATTTCCAACTCTATAAGAATAGTCCTGCCGTCAATGCCGGCACGGACGGCAGCACTCTCGGCGATCCGCGCTGGGGCATATCCACAGAGGACTATGATACAAGTAGTGATCCTTATATTCCCTACAAGCAGCCGTACTCGATGGCGCCGACTACCAACTCGGTCAAGGTTATCTGGCAGATGTCCGAAGAGACCGAACCCACCAATGCCCTCGTCTATTACGGCACCGATCCGAATAATCTCAACCAGAGTGTCACCACCGCTGACGGATGGAACGTGCCCGAGGAAGGCTATGTGCACGTCGTCACCCTCACCGGCCTTCTGCCCAACACGCGCTATTACTTCACCGTTGGTGCCAACGCCACCCGCCGTTTCGATAAGATATCCAGCACCAAGACCGCACCGGAGCAAGGTACCGCCTATCGCATCTTCACAATCAGCGATATTCATGGCAATGCCCGCAATAACTGGTCCAACATGCAGAATTTCATCTGCGCCCTCAACTGCGACATCTCCCTCATGAACGGCGATTTTGTCAGCAGCAAGGGCAATGACCGTAACTGGAACAACTATTTCTTCACCCCCGGTGCACAGTTCCTCAGCCAGGTACCGCTGATGTCCTCGTCCGGCAACCACGAGACGGGGGACCCGCGCGGTTTCCGCTGGTCGTCTTTCTATGACTATTTACATCAGTTCCCCCATGAAGG
>Ga0265298_10004335_pt1 | contig 18172 bp, 12 predicted proteins | sample AusTroGonzalo_MG_3_FD_193486 | JGI IMG/M metagenome (GOLD analysis project Ga0265298, IMG submission 193486) | Bovine rumen microbial communities from tropical cattle in Woodstock, Queensland, Australia - Gonzalo_01 | ecosystem: Host-associated > Mammals > Digestive system > Stomach > Rumen ... | reverse complement strand
TCACGACAGATATCAGAACGTAAGTTAAGGGCAGACCAAAATCTGCTGAATTGGGCATATCAGTATTTTGGCATGGAACCAGACATCTATACCGTAAATAGAGCAATCTTTATTTGCAAGATACATCAATACAAGAAATATGTGAGTAAGGCATGTCTCAAGGAAGCATTTACATCTTTCTTTAAGGTTCATGGACGTAAAGGGGATTGGCCATTGATATATCTGTTTGCCTTTCTTGTTGACGGGATTTACTTCCGAATCAGAGAAAGGTTTTCATGGCTGTATGGTGATATTAAAAATTGAAAGATGAAGATTATATATTATAGTTCCCCTTTTTATGCAGATTGCGACTTCCCTTTGATAGGTGAGTTGCAGCGTAAAGGTCATGATGTAAGATATTATATCTCTATTGCATCTTTTAGCAAGAGGTCAACACTGATTGACTTAAAAGAATTGTATCCGCATACAGGTATTTATCCTGCAACGGAAATATACAAGGAGTTTAACGACTTCCGTAATATTCTCGACCTTTCGAATGTATATGTCGTCAATCAAAAGCACAAGCAGAAATTTCATCCTGTCAACTTACTTTTGATGGTAAGATTGGTCATACATTTTATGATGCAGAAGCCAGATGTCATTCATTTAACCGAATCGCCTTGCTTGACACAGAAATTATTATATCTGATAAAGAATAAATTGGTATTGACCGTTCATGATCCTTTCAGGCATTCAGGTTTTACAAATAAAATGGCAGAGAGGGATAGGAGAATGGCTTTCAAGAATATTTCCAAACTGGTATTACTCAATGACAGGCAGTCTTCCTCATTTGCATCCTATTATGATGTTCCCCAAAATCATATCTTTATCAACAAATTGGGTATGTATAGTAGTATTCTGTATGTTGATCCCCTGCCATTCCAAATCGACAGGGCTTTCATTCTCTTTTTCGGGCAAATTGTAGAATACAAAGGGGTGGAATATTTATTGGAAGCCATGAAGATTGTACATAGCCATTATCCCGAATTAATGCTGGTGATAGCCGGTGGCGGGAATTATTATTTTGACATTGAGCCATACAAGAAACTGGACTATGTTAAAATCATCAATCACTATATAGGTACCAGGGAGTTGGCAGGCATGCTTCGGGCTTGTGAATTCGGTGTCTGCCCTTATAAGGACGCAACGCAAAGCGGTGTTGTTCAAACAGCCTTCACTTTAGAGGTGCCGATGGTTGTTACCAATGTGGGCGCTCTTGCCGATGCTGTTCAACACAACAAGACGGGTATAGTCGTAAGGCCTTGTGATGTGAACGATCTGGCAAATGGAATCATGAACTTATATTCAAACAAAGAAAAACTGAATGCGATGAGAAAGAATATCAAGGAAGAATGGATGAAGGATATGGGTTGGGAGTCTATCGCAGATGAATATCTAAAATGTTATAAAGCATGAAAATCCTTGAAGTCGTATTTACCCTTCGTCCTGGTGGCGCAGAACGTTTTGCTGTTGACCTGACAAACGAACTTTCAAAGGCCAATGAAGTAACTATAATGGCAATAAAGGATGATACTGTTGAGCCAGAGCGAAATTTGTTTTATGCTTCCGAGTTGGCTGAGCGTGTAACATACAAAAATGTTGGTATTAGTAACGGTTATTCTTTACATAAAGTAATAAAAATCTACAAGGCCATAAAAAATGAGAAGGCGGATATTGTTCACTTGCACGGCGATAATATGCCTCACTTTTGTATTTTGGCCATATTCTTGCTCAATCGGAAATCAAAGTTTTATCAAACCATTCATAACGATATTCATAACGGATACGATTCTTTGTTCTATCGTTTCCTTGTCAAAACGTTTGGCTATCAAAAGAAAATGGGTTTTATAGCATTAAGCGAAACCAACTACCGCGACATGCTTGAGATTTATCCGAAAATCAAGGGAGTATGCATTGCCAATGGTCGGGCACCTATAGTACCAACGGATAGATTTGATGAGACAAGAGAGGAAATAGCTTCATATAAAAGTGCAGCAGATAGCCGTATCTATCTTCATGTGGCACGATGTAGTCCCCAAAAGAACCAAACGCTTTTGGTAGAGGCTTTTGGAAAGTTTGTGGAGAAAGGTTACCATGCTGATTTGATAATCATCGGTGTCAATTTCGACAGCGAGTTAGGTAAATCCATTCAGGCAAAGGCGGCGAATAATGTACATTTCATAGGAACGCGTAAGAATGTTGGTGATTATATGCTCAATGCAGATGTGTTCTGTTTGTCATCGGATTTTGAGGGTATGCCTATAACCTTATTAGAGGCAAGCCTTATTGGTGTTCCAATTGTATCTACTGCGGTATGTGGTGCAGTGGATATAATTGAGAATAAGGTTAATGGTATATTAAGTAAAGGACACACAGTAGAGGAATACTTGGATGCTTTAGAATATTCTTATAAACATTTGAGTGAATTGAGACAGAATTCGCTAAAGATGAAAGATAATAGTTCTTATACGATAGAGAATTGTGCAAGAAAATATATGGATTTCTTCAATCGATGATACTATTTAAAGTTTTTCAAAAATGTGGTTAAACTCGATATTGAGAACAAACAGATTCGTCAGAGGTGTTTATTTCCTTTATAGAGACTATTTCGGCTGTTGTAAGCGCAGCCGTTTCGGCTATATTGCCGATGACGTTATTTTGATGCCCCCACTAAGAATTGACAACCCGAAGAACGTGTTCCTCTATGGTGACAACGGATTGCGAAATGCCGATATTATGGTCAAAAATGCACGGTTCATCATGAAGCCACACTCCGGGGCAGCTGAAGGCCTGCGCGTAACGACAGGAAACCACGCCATGATAGTTGGCCGATTCTATCGCACGATTACTGAAGAGGAGAAACCAAAAGGCTACGACAAAGACGTGATTGTAGAATCTGATGTCTGGATAGGGAGAAATGTAACTCTTCTCTGTGGAATCACTATTGGGCGGGGAGCAATCATTGGAGCAGGAGCTGTAGTTACAAAAGACATACCACCATATTGCATAGCAGGTGGAGTCCCTGCTAAACCCATAAAATTCAAGTGGACAATCGAACAGATTATGGAACACGAATTAGCCTTATACCCTGAAGATGAGAGGTATTCAAAAGAAGAACTGGAATCAATTTTTGCAAGTACAACACTGAAAAAAAATCAATAGGCAAATGGATGTTGTCATCGTCTCACCTTCACTTGACCCAACGAAGAATGTTAGCGGTTTGTCCTCTGTGACAAGATTCATCATAGAGAACAACCCACACCACAACTATATACATTTTGAACAGGGACGGAAGGATGGCGAAAAGGGAGGCATCTATAGGGTTAGTTCTATCATACGAAGATTCAAAGAATGGAAGCACCTTCTGAAGAATTATCCAGATGCAATAGTACATTACAATTTCCCCCTTGAGAAGCCAAGCATCATACGAGATACACCATTTATGAATGCAGCACTCAAAAATGGGAACAAGATGGTTATACACATTCATGGAGGTGTTTATCTTACATCTAAAAGCATCCCATTCCCATTCCGACAAATATTGAAACACGTGTTTTCCTGGAAAGTACCTTTCATTACACTGAGTGAGACAGAAACTGAGGTGCTTAGAAAGAGATTCCATGCGAAACACGTAGTGTCACTACCGAACTGTATAGATTTGAATGATGCCCAAACTTTTGAACGCAAATACAAAGCTGATTCTACTTCTCTTACATTAGGCTATCTTGGTCGCATAGCAAAGACAAAAGGTATGGACTATCTCTTGCAGGCTTGTTGTATATTAAAAGAACGCCATATCCCGTTCTGTCTCAAAATCGCAGGAGCGGAGGAGATTGAAGGGCAATATTTACCCTTGTTCTGCAAGACGCTCGGAAATCAGTTTGTGTATTCTGGAATAGTTAGTGGTGAGAGTAAAAAAGCATTCTTGCAAAGCCTTGATGTACTTGTCATGCCTACTTTCTTTGAGGGACTTCCCATGTCCCTGTTGGAATGTATGCGCTACGGAGTAGTCCCTGTCATCACACCTGTAGGCAGCATTCCAACTGTTGTAACAGACCAACAGAATGGGAGACTCATCAAAGTGAAAGATACACAATCCATCGTGGATGCGATTACTTACCTGCATACCCACAGAGACAAATTAGAACAGATGGGTAAATCATCTCGTAACTACATATACGAACACTTTGCCCCTGATTGTTATATAGACAAACTCAATAATATCTATAGTACCTGCTAATGTCATTTCAACTCAAAGCGCTAAATATAGTCTGCTCGCAAACAGAATTGAGCAAGATTCCTGATGGTAAGGTCCTCATCAATACTATCAACGCACACTCCTTTAATGTAGCACAGAAGGATGAGGTGTTTGCCGAGGCGCTCTCTATAACTGAGAATGGAAAATGGGGAATTGAAAATGAGGAGGGATGTGTGAAGTATCTTGTTCCTGACGGTGCCGGTATTGTCATGGCTTGCCGTTGGCTGAAAGCGAAGTCGCAGCCTAAGGAGCGTATCGCAGGATGGGACCTGTTCGACTTTGAGATGCAAAGACTTGATGTAAGATGTAAGAAGGATGATGTAAGATGTAAGGTGATGTTCCTGGGGTCGAGCAATAAGGTATTGTCATCGATTCGCGAACGGGCAGCTGTGGACTATCCTAATTTGGAAGTAGTGACCTATTCTCCTCCATACAAACCAGAGTTCTCGGACGAGGACAATAAGGCAATGATACAGGCCATCAACAAGGCTAATCCAGACCTGCTATGGATAGGCATGACGGCACCCAAGCAGGAGAAATGGACGTACCAGCACTGGAAGGAATTGGATATTCATTGTCATGTGGGCACCATCGGTGCGGTGTTCGACTTCTATGCAGGAACGGCGAAAAGGGCTCCCTTGTGGTGGCAGAAACACTCGATGGAATGGCTCTACAGGTTGCTTTTTGAGCCTAAGCGGATGTGGAGGAGGTATGTGATTGGAAATCCTTTGTTCTTGTGGAATATTCTTAAAGAGAAGCTGCAAGCGTAACTTCGTATATTATTTATAATTAGTATTATAATGCTTTATATGATTTCTGCTATAAGTAGGAAATAATCAGATTAAATGAGTGAATTATATTATAAACAATTAAAAATTATAACTTATGTCAGACATGTTAGATATTGATTTGGAAGACCTTGACGAACTGAAGGACCTTATAGACAATAAGAGGCAAGAACAAAGTTTTGACCTCCAAAAAGTATATGCTCATCTGGTGCTCAACTGGCAGTGGTATCTGATATCGGTATTCATTTGTCTGTGTGGTGCTTATCTCTATTTGCGTTATGCCCAACCCATCTATCAGGTGTCGGCCAGAATGCTTGTTAAAGAAGAAGAAAAGCAAACTGTTAGATCTGCCAAGCAGATTCTCCCCAACATGGCGGATTTTGGTATCATGAACAACTCCAGTGGTTTTGAAAATGAGATGGAGATTCTGCAGTCACCAGTTACGGTACACGATGCCGTAAAGCGCCTGAAACTCTATACAGACTATCAGCTTGATGGACATATCAAGAAACAACTGCTCTATGCCAACCAGCCGGTCAGTGTAGATCTCGATCCAATATCGCTCGACACGATGGACAATAGTATGTTTGAGGGCATCCGTTCTTTGCAGATGGCTATCACAAAGAAAGAAAAGGGATATCATGCTGACATTGAGCTGTTATACAACGGGAAGGTCATGAAGGAATACAGCAAAGACTTTGTTTCATTAGGAACATCTGTCCAGACCGATTACGGTACAATCTCTTTCATGAGCAATCCAAGGTATAAAAAATTCAAAGAAGACCGCTTCAAGAAAGGGGCCGCTCTCATTGTCACCATACGTCCGCCTATGTTTGTTGCGCTCAACTATATGCGAAAGATGAGCGTGGCACCTACATCGAAGGAGACCTCTATTGCAGCCATCACCGTCAACGACGAAAACTTACGCCGTGGAATCGACTTCATCAATATGCTTGTGCTTTGCTATAACGATCAGGCTAATGTAGACAAAAACGAGGTGGCAAGAAAAACAGAGGAGTTCATTAACCAGCGCTTAGAGAAGATTGATGCAGAATTGGGAACCACAGAAAATTCTTTGGAGAACTATAAGCGACGTAACTCGGTTACCCAATTGGAGGCAGATGCAGCGCAGTCGCTTCAGCTCTCTGCTCAATATGCTGGTCGTCTGGCTGATACCAAAACGCAGCTACAACTGCTTGATTATCTTCGACAGTATGTGGATAATCCAGAAAACCGTTATAAGGTGATACCGGCCAATATAGGTATTGACGATCAGGCATCCACGCAGTTGATTACCGACTATAATAGACTAGCTTTGGACCGCTCACGTCTGCTGCGTGGTGCCACCGAACAGTCGCCTCAGGTGCAGAGGGTGACGGCCGCACTTGACGATCAGGTAATTTCTGTTCGCCAGGCACTTGTGCAGGCTCGCCATTCTGTTGAATTGCAACGTAGCTCCATTCAGGGGCAGTATTCCAAGTATCAGGGACGCATTGGTAATACACCGGAACAGGAGCGTGTGTTAACGCAGATAGGTCGTGAACAGGAAGTGCGCTCTGGACTCTATCTGTTGCTGTTGCAGAAGCGCGAGGAAAACAGTATCTCCCTCGCAGCGACAGCGGACAAAGGAAAACTTATTGCGGCACCCATGTACCAGGGAAGAGTCAGTCCGCGTAGGGGCAGGGTATTCATAATTTCTTTCTTCCTGGGTCTGTTCATCCCATTTGCCATCTTGCTCATCAGAGAACTGATGCGCTATCGCATTGAGGGGCGCGAAGATGTTACCTCAATGACCAAGGTTCCTATCGTAGCTGATGTTCCTGTTGCCAATGACAATGTGAAGAGCACTGCCGGTATTGTAGTGCAGGCTGACAAGAATACCCAGATTGACGAGGTGTTCCGGTCGCTGCGTACCAATGTGCAATTTATGATGAAAGAGAAAGAGAAGATTATTCTCTTCACCTCGAGTATCTCGGGGGAAGGTAAAACATTCCTTGCCGCCAACCTTGCTGTGTCATTTGCATTGTTGGGCAAGAAGGTTATCCTGGTAGGATGTGATATCCGTAAGCCTGCCCTCGGACGTCTATTCGGCACTTCTAATCAGAAGCAGGGGCTTACCAATCTGCTCCGCTCTGATCATGTAACGGTCGAGAATATCCGCCATGAGATATTCGCTTCTGGTGAGAACCCCAATCTGGACCTCCTTTTGTCGGGTCCTGTTCCACCTAATCCTACAGAAATGCTGAGTAGGAAAAGTGTGAAAACGGTGCTTGATCTGTTGAGCGAAGAGTACGACTATATTATTCTTGATACAGCTCCTGTAGGACTGGTTACAGACACCCTGCTACTGGCCAAATATGCCAATGTAAGCTGCTATGTCTGTCGTGCAGACTATACCCCCAAGGCAAACCTTGCCATTGTTAATTCACTGGTCAACGAGAAAAAGCTTCCTAATGCCTGCATGATACTTAACGGTGTAGATATGTCGAAGAGGAAGCATAGCTACTATTATGGCTACGGCTATTATGGGAAATATGGCCGCTATGGTCATGGCGGGCATAGCTATGGCAATTACGGCAGCTATACTTCCTCGCATTACGGCAACAAGGATGATAAAAGTATAAAGAAGTGATAACAGATAAGGAGTAACCGATAGATTAGCGTCGGCATGAACCAAGGGTTCTGCTGACGCTTTTTTTAATTCAGCTTTGTCATGTGATACCCCATACGCTTCAACTGTATGGCAGCACCCATCAGATAGAGCTGGTGCAGGCAGGACACATATCCGTTGAAGGCCTCTTTGGTGCCTGGCTCAAAGGGCTGATGACGCAGTGCGTTGTTGACACGTGAGGCACATTCGCCTACCAGTTTCTCCAGGGCAGTGTAGTCATTACCTTCCAGCATCAGAATTTCCTGTCGGATGTATTCGTCCATCTCATCGTACCCCCTTTTGTTTCTGAGGCTGGCATAGAGGTCAGGCAGATTAGCGTAGTTTTCCCATTCCGTAGAATCCCAGAACTTAGCTACTGCCATACCAATGTACATCATCCATCCAAGCGATGTGGTAGGGTAGCCCTGGAACTCGCGGATACCGTCTGGCAGGTATGCCTTGGCTATCTCTTCCCATTTTTCCACAACATCCGGGCAATCTGGCATCCTCTCATCCACTTCCTTCATACTCAGCAGGTACTGATGCAGGTCTTTTCTTAAGCTATCTTCGAACTGATCCATATTATCTGATTAAATTATCGGCATATTTCTATCCTGCAAAGGTACATCTGTATTTTAGCATATCCAAATTTTCCTTAGAAAAAGACTGTTTCTCTATTTGCAAGTATAGTCTTTGCTATAAAATCCTAAAAAATGAGGATTGCGAGCGTAAAAGTATTGTAATACCTTTGCACCCGAAATGATGAATCACGCAGAAATAGTCTATACGGATGTTATGGTAATAGGCGCAGGCTTAACAGGTCTGACAACTGCTTATTGGCTGAAAAGAGGGGGTAAGAATGTACGTGTTGTGGAAACAGACAACCGCATAGGCGGACAAATCAAGACGCAGCGCTTTGAACATTATATATATGAGACGGGCCCCTCAACGGGTGCTGTCTCTACGCCTGAAGTAGCTGAGCTGATGAATGCCTTGGCTGAGACCTCGCAGGGGAAATGCCAGATAGAGACGGCTCCTGATGCAGCCAAGCGTAGACTGATATGGAAGGGCAACCGCTTCTGGGAACTTCCTTCCGGTCCGATTAGTGCCATTACCACTCCGTTGTTCCGTTTTTCTGATAAACTGCGCATCCTGGGTGAACCTTGGCGCAAGCGTGGGAATAACCCTGATGAGAGCGTTGCCTCGCTGGCAGCCCGTAGGCTAGGTCAGTCCTTTGTGGATTATGCTGTAGATCCTTTTATATCCGGTGTTTATGCCGGCAATCCCTATACATTGGTTACTCGTTATGCGTTGCCCAAGCTATATGCCTTGGAGCGCGACTATGGCAGCTTTATCCGTGGCAGCATTGCCAAGAAGAAGCAGCCTAAGACCGACCGTGACCGCATGGCCACCAAAAAGGTGTTCTCGGCAAAGGGCGGACTGAGCAATATCCCCCAGGCTGAGGCTGATTACATCGGTATGGAGAATATCTCCCTGGGCGCCAGTAATGTCAGCGTCAGTCAGGAAGGACAGGGATGGGTAACAACTTTCCAGGATGCCAAGGGCAACCTTCAGCAGTTACAAAGCCGATGGGTGGTTACTACCTGTGGCGCCTATAGCCTGCCTGCGTTGCTGCCTTTTGTAGATAAGGAACGCATGGATGCCATTGCGCAGCTGGTATATTCGCCTATCATAGAGGTCAACGTGGGTATGCCTGATACGTTTGGCGGTGACTATTGCGCCTTTGGCGGTCTGGTGCCTACCAAGGAGAAGCGGCAGATACTGGGCATTCTGTTCCCTTCGGCCTGCTTTACAGGGCGTGCACCAGAGGGTGGGGCGTTGTTCTCTTTCTATCTGGGAGGTGTGCGCAACCCTGAGATGATGAGCAAGACTGATGAGGAGATTCAGGCTATAGTCGTTCAGAACCTGCATAGCATGCTGAAGTTCCCTGCTCAGGCTAAGCCCGACTTCATCCATATTGCCCGCCACCAGCGTGCCATTCCGCAATATAATGCTGACAGCGGACGCAGGTTCAGCGCTGTGGAATCCATCCAGGAGCAATACCCCGGACTGGTGCTGGGAGGTAACCTGCGAGACGGCATTGGCATGGGCCATCGTATCACTCAGGCTGCCAATATAGCTAACATGATTATTAAGTCAGAATAAATAAATATAAAAATGAGAGAAATTATCTTAACTGCATCGTTATTAGCAAGTTTTGCACTGTCTGCGACAGCAGAGACAGAGGTGGCACCTTTAGATTCTTCACGTGTTTATAACCTGGACGAGGTTGTCTTTGTTCCCCGTACCAAGGATTCTAAGGCCCTGCGTCTGCAGCCTGTCAGTTCCTCCGTTCTTACAGGTAAGGAGATGAGTAATCTGGGCGTTCGCGACCTGCGTGACATCGCTAGTTATGTTCCTGCCTTTGTGATGCCCGACTACGGAGCACGTTTCACTTCCTCAATATATGTACGTGGTATTGGTTCACGTGTCAACAGTCCTTCTATGGGTATCTATGTAGATGATATTCCCTTGATGAACAAGTCGGCCTTCAACAGTCATGTATGGCAACTGGACCGTGTGGATGTGCTGCGTGGTCCCCAGGGTACACTCTATGGTATCAACTCTGAGGGTGGTCTGGTGCGTCAGTACACCAAGAATCCCTTGCGTTATCAGGGCACAGACGTCAATCTGGGCTTTGGTACCCACATGTACCGCAATGCCGAGGTCAGTCATTATAATAAGATAAATGATAAACTGGCCTTCTCGGTAGGTGCATTCTACAACGGCACCAACGGATTCTGGAAGAATACACTCACTGGCGAGCGTACAGATGATAAGGATGAGGCTGGCAGTCGTCTGCGTCTGGTATATCAGCCTACAGAGAAACTCTCGTTCGACTGGATGGCAGACTACCAGTACGTCAGTCAGCATGCCTATCCCTACGGTGTGCTGGAGCCTGCGAGCGGCAAGGTGGTATCAGAGCCTGATCAGGATCATCAGGGCAAGTACAACCGTAATATGGTTAATACGGGTATGGCTGTCAAGTATCATGGCAATGGTTTCGACTTCCAGTCCAATACCAGTTACCAGTATCTGAAGGATAACCTGCTGATGGATAACGACTATTCTTCAATAGACTTCATTGTTGTTGATCAGTCTCAGCTGAGCAATGCCATTACTCAGGAGTTTACCTTCAAGGATAATCTGCAGGGCCGTTGGCACTGGACAACAGGTGTGTTCGGTTCTTACCAGTGGTTGAAGACTGTAGCTCCCAACACCTTCGGTTCTGCCTTTGGTGATATGATGAAGAAGAACATGCGCCTGGATGTTGCCGAGGCAAACATCTATAACTCCATCCTTTCCTCTATGTCGGCACGTATGCCTGAGGCTGCTGCCAAGGCTGCCATAGAGCAGGCTGGTGGTGTGCATGTAGGTGTTGAGATGCTGGTGCCCTGTCTGTTCCGTACTCCACAGGCCAACATAGGTATCTTCCACGAGTCTAACTATGATATCACAGACCGTCTGACTGCTACTGCTGGTTTGCGTTACGATTATACACATTCCAAGATTGCATATGATACCAACGGCGACCTGCGCCTGAACTTCAGCATTATGGGTCAGGATGCCATGGCACGCGTACTCTCGCTCTACGAGCACACCGAGTCGGCAGGCTTTAGTCAGCTGCTGCCCAAGTTTGGTCTTACCTATAAGTTCGACAACGGCAGTAACATCTATGCCACCGTTACCAAGGGCTATCGTGCAGGAGGCTTCAACATTCAGATGTTCGGCGATATTATCCAGAACGACTTGCAGAGCAATTCCGCTGTTATCATGCAGGCTGCTCAGGAGGCTCAGAGCACCCATCAGAATGTAGAGAAGACCGTCACGCAGGACGATGCCAAGTATGCAGCGCTTTGCGAGGGTATCAAGTTCAAGCCCGAGGAGTCTTGGAACTATGAGTTGGGAACACATGCCAACCTCTTTAATAATCTGATACATGCCGACCTGAGCCTTTACTACATGCAGATCCGCAACCAGCAGCTTTCTGTCTTCACTGAGGACTATGGCTACGGTCGTAAGATGATCAATGCCGGTAAGAGCTACAGCTGTGGTATGGAGCTGACACTGCGTGGTAGTGCCGTCAGCAATCACTTGGCTTGGTCATTAGGTTATGGCTATACCCATGCAGCCTTCAAGGATTACAAGAATCGCGCCAGCAAGAATGCTGAGGAGGTTGACTATGCAGGCAAGAGGGTTCCCTACGTTCCTGCACATACCCTGTCGGCAATGGCGGACTATACCTTCGATACCAACCTTGGAATCATGAAGAGCCTGACCATTGGTGCCAATATGAACGGACAGGGTAAGATCTGGTGGGACGAGGCTAATACCTATGGTCAGAACTTCTACGCCACATTAGGTGCTCATGCCTGTGCCGACTTTGGCCTGTGCAAACTCAACCTGTGGGCACGCAATATCACAGACACCAACTATAACACTTTCGCCTTCTCAAGCAAGGCAACGGGTAGGGAAGTGTTTATGGCACAACGTGGTGCCCCCTTCCAGTGCGGATTTGATCTGAGTTTGCATTTTTAAGAGCTCCCGGCCCCCTTTAAGGGGAGGACATGAATTCAAGATTCAAGATTCAAAAATCGATAATCGAAATCAAGGCTGCCGAAAGAAACACAGTAATAACGATATGTCGAAAGGCGGCGAAATTAAAAGGGAAGAGGCAAACGTCTCTTCCCTTTTCTATTCTAATCTCTAATCCCTAATCGGGTTCCTCCCCTAAAAGGGGATGGGAGTCTTATATCACCACCGCAGTGCCGCTGGTAGCAACCATCAGCATGGAACCACCGCCAACGGTCTCGTAGTCGATGTCAATACCTACAATGGCATTGGCTCCTAATGCCTGGGCACGCTGCATCATTTCCCTAATAGAGGTCTCTTTGCCTTCTATAAGTACCTTCTCGTAACTGCCGGCACGACCGCCTACAATATCGCGGATACCTGCGAAGAAGTCCTTTACAATGTTTGCACCAATAATAGTCTCGCCAGTTACCACACCCTTGTACTCCAGGATGGGATGACCTTCAATCTGTGGGGTTGTTGTCAGAATCATAATGTATATCTCTTTGTTTTTATTAGGGGCAAGGAGCAAGGGGCAAGGAGCAAGGGGCAAGGAGCAAGGGGCAAGGGGCAAGAAGTTTGCTATGACTTCAAATATCCCTTTTAGTGATGAGTAGGGAGACATGTGTAAAACTATCCTCTTGCCCCAAACCACTTGCCCCTTGCTCCATAAATATTACATATCAATTGCAAATATAGCAAAAAGCGGTTTATATATATTAATGTAGACAGATAAATTTAGAATAATTTTACATTCTTTTAGTAATCTTTCATACTAAACCAATCACGGATATCGTTTTTAAGTTATAAGTTTCACAATAAAAAGGTAAAAACGATGAAGCATCTGATTGTATTAGTTTTGTTTGTGCTTGGACTTGTTTCCTGTTCCAACAGTATTCCTGAACCTGAGACTCCAGAAGTTGTATTGAATACGGGCAGAATGCTCTCTTTGAATGGTCCTTACCTTTCCAGTACTTATGAATATGACGACCAGGGCAGGGTTGTCAAAGCCACATTGCATGATTATTTTATGATTTGTACGAAGTACTTTTCTGAGTATAAATACGACAAGGACCGCATCTATGTTTCATATCAACAGTACAGATTATTGGATGATGGTGGATACGATTTAAAAAGCCAATACACTTTCTCTCGCGAAGACACCCTATTCCTTGTTAATGGTAGGGTTGACAGTTGTGCAGGTGCCCATAAGGATGGTAACAGATTCTTCTTTAAATATCGCTATAACGAGCGTGGTGAATTGATACATTTAAGGAACGAGAATGTTAATGAGAGATATAGGAAGAATCCGTGTTATGAGGAGGAACTTACGTATGAATGGGAGAATGGTAACATTACCAAAAGAACCTTACTTCGCTGGAATAGATATACCACTACAGTCACCTACAAGTATTCCTCACTAACAGGAAATATAGATTTTGTAGAGCCGAGGAATTACCTGGAAGAATTCGATGGTCTTGTTGCGAACGGCTACTTCGGTGTTTCTTGCAAAAACCTCATAGAAAGCCTTGAATTTGATGATGGTTTCAGTACTCAGTTTGCATATGAACTGGATGAACATAATAAGGTTCGGACTGTGTCAGAAATCCGAACCTATGAAGAAGGTCATGTTCGTACTTTAGATTACAATATCAAATGGAATAAATAGGCCCCCCGGCCCCCTTTAGGGGGAGGACATGAATTCAAAATTCAAGATTCAAAAATCGATAATAGAAATCAAGGTCGCCGAAAGAAACACCGTAATAACGTTATAAAGAGATAACGATATATCGAAAAGCGGCCCCTAGAAAGACTGGAAAATGGTTATCGTTTACGTTGACGTTTACGTTATATTGAATTTAGCATTTTGAATTTTGAAATATAAATCCTTTTTTTTCCTTGAAAAAGATGTGCCGTTGGAAGTAAAAGGCTATATTTGTGTCGCTAAACACCGATTTTAAACCCTTTTAAACCATAAATTAGCAATGAAACACGTGTTTTTAATGGCTCTGTCTGTCCTGATGGGACTGCATGCAAGCGCACAGAATGTAACCGTCAGCAAGGCTAGGTTCCAGCAAGGCGACGATATCAATTGGGCGAAGCCAGAGATGGATGATACCTCTTGGAGCGAGATAGATATTACCCGGTACTGGGACAAGCAGGGCTTCCCTAAGAACAACAAGGCATACGGCTGGTATCGCATCCATGTGAATATCCCCAAGAGTGTGCTCCAGGGGTCCGACCAGCAGAATGCCCTTATCCTGAACATGCCCAAGGCGGATGATGTGGACGAGTGCTACCTGAACGGCAAGCTGATTGGCTCTACGGGGCGTATGCCTACCAATGCTGCCGGCTATTTCCCAGCTAATAATGTGGTTCGCAACTATGTGGTTAACATCAAGGAGGACGGTCTCCGTCTGGATGCAGAGAACGTGATTGCCGTGCGTGTCTATAACCGTGGCGGTTCGGGTGGTCTGTACAACAACCCGCTGACCATTACCTGCCCCAAGGCAGAAGAAGGTCTCTCTATGAGCCTTACCGACATCAACTTAGGGCAGTACCATTATGATATAGACGTCAACAACGCTTACGCGACGGCTACCAATGGTACGCTGGATGTCATCATCACAGACCGTGAGACGGGCGCTAAGGTGAAATCCCTTTCCAAGAAGCTTTCCCTGAAGCGTAACAAGCCCGTGCGTGTGACAGTACCTTACAGTATGGATAAGATGTACCAACTGACGGCTACCTATACTGATGCCAAGACAGGCAAGGTGCTCACCCAAAGCAAGCAGTTGAAGTACGTCCTGACGCCTGCTGCCCCTCTTACGCCTCGCTTCAATGGTGCTCCCGTTTGGGGCGTGCGTCCTGGCTCTCCCGTCATCTACCGCTTCCCCGTATCGGGCGAGAAGCCTATGAGGTTTACCTGTAACGACTTGCCCGAGGGTCTGCAGCTGACAGAAGACGGCGTGCTGAGCGGAAAGATTGACAAGCCTTGCATCCTCTCCTTTACCGTTACGGCTGAGAACGCCAAGGGACAAGTTTCACAGGACTTCACACTGAGGGTGGGCGATAACATGATTGGTCAGACACCTCCTATGGGTTGGAACTCTTGGAACTGCTGGGGATTGACCGTAACGCAGGATAAGGTGATATCCTCTGCACAGGCGCTCATCGACAAGGGTCTGGCCGACTATGGCTACAGCTATATCAATATAGATGACGGATGGGAAGCTCCTGCACGCAATGCCGACGGTACACTGGATGCCAACCAGAAGTTCCCCAACATGAAGGGACTGGTGGACTGGCTTCACGAGCGTGGTCTTAAGTTCGGTATCTACAGTTCGCCTGGAGCAACCACTTGTGGCGGTTATCTGGGCAGTCTTGGCCACGAGAAGGAGGATGCCGAGGTCTGGAATCGTTGGGGTGTGGATTACCTGAAATACGACTGGTGCAGTTACGAGAATGTACGTGTTCAGGAGAACGACTATGGTTTTGCCAGCTGTGTGCGTCCCCATCTGGTGATGCAGAAATACTTGCGCCAGCAGCCCCGTGATATCTTCTATAGCCTTGGCCCCTTGGGTGGAACACAGGTGTATCTGTGGGGTGTGTATTGCGACGGCAACAGTTGGCGTACGGCTGGTGACATCAACGACACGTGGAAGTCAATCTCCAATGTAGGTTTCCGTGAGCAGTTAGGCAAGTCGCAGTATTCCTCTATCGGTCATTGGAACGACCCCGATATGCTGGTAGTGGGCAAGGTTGGTTACGGACTGGGTGAGAACACCAAGGGCCTGCGCGAGACGCGTCTGACACCCGACGAGCAATACACCCACATCACCCTGTGGACACTTGTTTCCTCTAACTTGCTCATCGGTTGCGACATATCCCAAATGGATGACTTCACGCTTGGACTGCTCTGCAACAACGAGGTGAATGCCATTGATCAGGATATCCTTGGCAAGCAGGCCGACCGCACTCTGAGGGAGGGTGATATAGAGGTGTGGAGTCGTCCCTTGGCTGACGGTGCCTTTGCCGTAGGTATCTTCAATACTGGCGACACGGACCAACAGGTAGATATGAAGGAGCTACTAAATTCAATTTTTAAGGGGCAAGGAGCAAGGGGCAAGGAGCAAGAGGATAGCAGTAATGCTCAATGTTCAATATTCAATGCTCAATGTTCAATGATCCGCGACCTTTGGCGTCAGAAGAATCTGTCTGAGGATGAACTCAAATGCACTATCCCCCTGCATGGTTGCCGCTACCTGAAGGTATGGTAAACTTTAGGTTTGCGAAGCCTATTTGAGAGGTTAGCGGTTAGCGAAGTATTCACAAAATAATTAAAGGGAAGAGGCGATACGTCTCTTCCCTTTTCTATTCTAATCTCTATTCCCTAATCGAATAGTCTCCCTCGCCTTTGGAGAGGGTAGGGGTGAGGCTGTTTACCAAGCGGAGTCCCACAGATTGCCACTCTTTATTGTGTTGTTGCCGTAGTCTATTGTCTCTCCTTCGTCCAGACCGCTGGTTTGGACTTCGGAATAGGCCAGCATGTGCTGACTCTGAATGCGAACGACATTCATCATAGGCTGCAAATATTTTCTTTTAGTCATGATATTGTCCTCCTTCTGCTTTATTTGATGATTATTTTCTTACCATTATTCACATAGACGCCGCTGGCCGTAGGCTTGCTACTGAGTTTGCGACCGTCAAGGGTGTACCAGGTGCCCCCCGCATTTTGGATTTTGGATTTTGAATTTTGAATTTCCTGGATGCCGTCGGCATCATCTTCAAACTCCATCCTGAATTCATGTACCAGGGCTGCATTGCCTGTCAGCTGGAAGTAGGCACGCATACCCTTCATGTACGAAGGCAGGGAATTAGGATTGTACAGTGTGTTGTTTGCTCCCAGGAAGAGGATGCTCTTCACATCGCCCGTGACTTCCGTTTTGCCAAATGTTGGGACGAAGTTGACAGCCGTGGTCTCAACAGGCTTTGCCTCTGCAGAGACAAGCACCTCATCAAAGGTTGGGCTCATGGTATTGGCACTGACCTTGACCAGATAGGGCTTTCCTGCCTCTATCTTCTCCGTCTCATCTGCGAAGGTCAAAGACAGTACGCCTGTGCTGCTGTCATAGGATGAGCCTGTCAGCTTCTTCACACCTATTATATTATAGGTACTGTACTGGTTGGCAGGGATGTCAAAAGGAACGGCAAAGGTGTTGTAGCTACCCGTTTGCAAGGTACGCCCGGATAGGATAACATTACGTGTCATTCCATTGTTGGCAGAGAGCAGGTCTGTATTATCCTCAGTATCCGCCAGGAAGATGGTTGGGTAATTGCTGTACGTTGCATCGATTTTCACAGTGGGTAACGGATTGTCCTGCATAATCAGCGTAGCGCTGGTAGGACTGTTCGTAATGATACTGCCTACCGTTGTGGTGTATTGGTAGAAGTATTTTTCCTCATCCGGTGCTGCAGAGGTGAGTACCAGATCCACTTCGTCCTCTGAACCGGCATAGAACATGCTATTGTACTTCAGACCCGAGTTATCCTCGTAAGCTGTGATGCCGCTGAGATCATACTCTATCGGTTCGCCGCTGATGGAAAGGGTGGTTACATTCTCGCCGGCAGTGATGGTTTGTGCCTCCTTGCCCTGATTGGTTGGCAGGTTCGTAACGGGGAAGTAGTAGCTGTTCCTGATAGTGGGTGTGCCGTCTTCAGTGTTGTAAGTCACAAATGTATTATCCAACAGTCCGCCGGAGATACTGGTGGGTGCTAAGAGCGAGTTGCTGATAGTTACATGGG
>Ga0265298_10004334_pt1 | contig 18175 bp, 11 predicted proteins | sample AusTroGonzalo_MG_3_FD_193486 | JGI IMG/M metagenome (GOLD analysis project Ga0265298, IMG submission 193486) | Bovine rumen microbial communities from tropical cattle in Woodstock, Queensland, Australia - Gonzalo_01 | ecosystem: Host-associated > Mammals > Digestive system > Stomach > Rumen ... | reverse complement strand
TGATACTAAGTCATGTCGTTAAATTAGTTCATTCAAACCGGTTGTTTCACTTCAAGTACAAAAATAAAAAGAGCACCGTAATACCCATATTGGAATCACGGTGCAAATCTAAAAGTCGTTGAACGCAACGCCGTTCTTAACGGGAGCTTCCAGGGCACTACGCTTAACGGCCTTGCACTGACGCTCCCTAAAGCATTAGTCCAGCTCCAGCAAACAGGATTATTAGCTCATCTTTCAAATGTGATAAGGATTCCGAGTGAGCTGAAGGTTCAATATTGCAAAAAGCACCGCTATAGGTCGTAGGGAGCGTCAGTGAAGTGGCGTTAAGCGGAGAGGCCACAGAGGATCCCGTTAAGAACGGCGCTTCGTTCAACGACTGTTAGACACCGCAGGTGGCTAAAAAGGAGGCGTTCGACGTTTAGGGTCCGAATGGCCTCGTAGTAGCCACGGAACGTCGTCTCCCGGAGGCCTATGGCGGTGCTTTTGCAATATTGAACCTGCTGTTGAATTACTGCAGGGAGCCTATGAGCAGGAAGAACAAACCAAGCAATACCAGGAGGAGGTCGATGACTTTGCTCTTGAGGTTCTTTTCGTGGAAGAGCAGGGCTCCGCAGAGGAAGCTTACTATTACGCTTGAGCGGCGGATCATGGAGACTATTGAGACCATTGAGGCACTGGAGGCTAGGGATACGAAGTATGCGTAATCGGCCAGGGTAAGGAATACGGCGATGAAGATTATGGGCCACTTCCATTGGAAGGGGGTGGTGCGCTTGCGTGTGGGCCACCATAGGGTGAAGAGGATTACCGTCATGAGGGCCAGCTGGTAGAAGTTGCTCCAGGCCTGTACGAACATGTTGTTGAAACGCCCCAGCAGGTATTTGTCAAACAGGGCGCTGACGGCTCCCAGTATGGTGGCCATGATGACGCAGAACACCCATTTGTTATGGGCAAAACTGATGCCCTCTTTCTTGCCGCTCACACTGAGCATGTAGAATGATATGACGGCAATGATTACACCTATCCACTGATACAGGTTAAGACGCTCACCGAACAGCAGCAGGCCGCCCAGCAGTACTATGATGGGGCGTGTGGCATTGATGGGACCGAACAGTGTGATGGGCAGGTGTTTCATTCCGAAGTAGCCGAATATCCATGAGCCCAGCACTATGAATGCCTTGAGCATGAGCAGGCGGTGCAGCTCCCATCCGGCTGTGGGAACATAAAAGATGCTGCCGTCCAGCACGCCTGTCTTCCATGACAGGAGCGTGAACGGCAGCATTAAGAGTGAGCAGAATAGGGTATTGAACCAGAGAACCGGAATGACCGCGTTCTCCTTAAGTGATTGTTTCTTGGCTACGTCATACAAACCCAGGAAAAGGGCTGAAACGAGAGCGAATGCCAACCACATGACTGCCTGCTTTCAGAATATCAGAACTTGTAGCTCAAGCCAAGTCCAACCATTTCCTTGAACTGGACCTTTGCACCATGGGGATTGCCATCGGAATCCACGGTCTTGATGTCATCGTCATACTTGAGGGTGGACTGGAATGTCAGGGTGAGCAGCTTGGTTAGGTTGTAACCAATCAGTACATCCCAGTTTACATCAATGTTTCCGAATGAATCATCGTATGCGGTGAACAGGTCAAGAACAGATTTGAAGGTCACTTTGTCTTCAAAGAACTTGTAGTCAACATTTACTTTGAAGATGGAACCCAACTGCGGCTTGACTTTCTTTCCGGGGTCGATGCCGTATTTAACGGAGAAGGTTGTGTCAGTGACCATAGTGAGCTTGCCTGCCACGGGTGAGTAGTAAACTGCTATGTGGCTGTTGGGCTTGTAGTCAAGACCTACAGACACATTCAGGTATGAAGGTGTAAGTAGCTTGGAAATGAGTTCCTTGGAATTATCGGTGTATTTGTATCCGTCGGCAAACTGTGACTTGAAGTCCAAGAGGGCTGCATAGTAGAGTTTCTCCGTTATCTGGTGTCCTAACTTGGATGCAAAGTTCAGGTTGTCCATGCCTTTGCGCCATCCGTTCTCCTCGGTGAAGTTCTGGCCGTAAGTGGCGTTGAGGTCGTTTGTCCAGGACAGTTTGCCTTTTTTATAATTGAGAGAGCCGTTTAAATAGACGTTGTCCGAAACGACATTCTGACCACCCTCACTCCAGTTGGTGAATGAAGTCTGTGAGAGGTTGAAACCGGTCAGTCCATTGTGGCTCCAGCCTTCTTCATCCTGTGCAGAGAGGCATAACGGCAAGAGTGCTGCAAGTAATAAAAGAGTCTTTTTCATTTTTATCGGCTTTTGGGTTATTATGGTCGCGAAGATAGCTAAAAAACGGATATATACCGTCATTTGCGTCTCAAGGCATAACCTATCAGATAGCATATTACAGCCACTGCCATACCGTTGATGGAGGCGATGCCCCAGTGCAAAAGGTTTGCAACTGTGGCTCCGAGTATCACGCCTATTACCGATGCCCAGTTCACGTTCTTGATTTCGACCTTATCGGACAGGTAATCGTTGCGGTTCATGAAGTAACTGATGATAAGTATGGCACCTATAGGAGGCAGTGTGCAGTTGAGCACGTTCAGCCAGCCGCAGAAGTTCCAATACAGCCATACTGCAGAGATTGTGCCGATGATACCTGCAATGAGTACCATGGTTTTCTTTGACCATCCGAAGATGTTGGACAGACCCAGACCTGATGAGTAGAGGGCGTTGTCATTAGTGGTCCAGATGTTGAGACCCAATACCAATACAGCCATCCAGAACAGACCGAGTTTCATCATGACATCAAAGATATCATTTGCGGCTCCGCCTACGTAGATGCTTGAAACGGCACCGAAGAAGAACATCAGTGAGTTACCCAGGAAGAATGCGATGACGGTCACTATACAACCTATTTTTGCACTCTTGGCGAAACGTGCGAAGTTGGGTGTTGCGGTACCGCCTGATACGAAACTGCCCACAACCATGCCGGCTCCTCCTATGACGGTAAGGGTGCCGCTGTTGACAGCAAACTGGTCAATAAGGGTTGAATCACCGCGCTTTACGGCAAGAATCATTGCAACTGTACCCAGAATGCCTATTGCGGGAACGGCAATATAGCTGATTATGGTGAGGCTCTTGATTCCGAAGTATGCGCTGGCGGTCATAAGCAGGCCGGCAACGGCAACCAGGATATAGCCCTGATAAGGCATATGCTCCATTGTTACTTCCAGCCCAAGGAATTCCTTGGCAACCGGAATGGCGAACATGGCCAGACCTACGCCGAACCAACCCATCTGCGTGAAGCTGATCATTGCGCTGGGAAGCCAGCTGCCTTTGCGTCCGAAACTACGGTGAGCCAGCATGTCAAGTGTAAGGCCGGTCTCAGCACCGATATATCCAAGTGCTCCGGTGTATGCGCCCAGTATGATACCACCCAGGATCAGTGCGCCGATAAACTGTCCGAAGTTAAGGCCTGCAGCCATCTGCTGGCCTACCCACATGCTTGCTGAGAAGAAAGTGAATCCCAGCATTACCATAAACATACTCAGATTGCTCTTGCGACCCTCCGGGGTCACTTTGCTGGATGTAAAGTCTACATCAGGTTTCTTGTAAGCCATATCTTTAAATTTTGTTGTTTGAAATCAATTTGTAACTGACACATAGGGTTTGAGCGCTTCCCTGAATTCCCTGAGACGGCGGTCCGCAATCTTACGGATATCCAGGTCAGAGGATTTAGCTGTAAAGTCTTTTTCCTGTTGGTAGAGAGCTGTCATCTCATTCTTATCCAAGTTCTGATAGTGGTTCAGCTCCAGCCATCTATCATAACTGATAGGGGTGGGGTAACCCAGTTTCTCGTCCAGGAAGTCCTTGAAACCGAAGTTGCCGGCCACATCACGGATATTCTCCCAGTACTCGGTCACCTCGTGGTAGTGGTCCGGAATCTCATACCGGCGGGCACCTCCGTCATAGATTATGCACTTTTCAAAGAGGGCATCGTCATCGGACAGCACGTGACGGCGGAAATCGGGCGAAATGACTCCGTCCTTCCAGAAGAAATCTATCTGGGGCCAGCTGATGCCGGTCACGCCTTTGTCACGGTAAGCGGAGAAGATTCCCTCATAGAAAATGCAGGTGATGCCCTCGAACTTAGGCCAGTGGAACAGGAACTCTGGAGTGAGTTCCTCAAACAGCTCTATGGCGCGTGTGCCTCCGATGGTGAAGAATACCATACGGCGTATGCTGCCGCCCAGACGCTTGAATTCAGCTATGATGTAGCGTATGCATCTGGCAAGGGTCTCACCCGATGCTATTATGTCTCCGATCATGAGCGTTATGTCACGGGGGGCACACATTTTTGTATAGCGTATGTCCAGACCGGTTATCTGGTTGTTCCGGATGACGCGCTCACATGAAATGAAATCCATGTTGTTGATGCGGATGCCGTTACGGTAACAGCACTCCTCAAGCGGGTAGTTAAGACCTCCGCGCAGAATTGTCATTATGTCAGCGCTTTCAACGGCCGGGCCGTTCTGCTTTAACCAGCCCAGCATGTCACTTGTGGCGTCGCACATGGCCAGATAGGAATCATAGCCTACCACCTCGGGTGAGGCTAGCAGATGACGTGTACCCTGATTGCTGATGATGTAATACCTGTTGGCGAAATCTCCTCCTGCCAACTCGTAGATGTTAGTCCCTTTTATTTTACCTGCAGGCTGCAGATATGTCTTCTCCAGATAAGTATGCATACAGATTCTTATTCTGGAATTCAAAGGTACTTACATTGAACGGGTTGCAGACAATGAACAGAAAGAAAGTTTTCAACAATTTGATACAGAAGATACTGGCCTTCCGTATCACTGCAGTGTCCCTTTCAGACGCCATTTGAAGTATCCATAGACTGATGCACCAAGATAGAAACTGTAAAGCAGGATAGTGGTCAGGTGCAGGCCGCGACGGCAGTAGATGTAGATGGATATAAGGTTTACCAGGAACCATATACCCCATACCTCTATGATTTTCTGTGCCAGAACCCAGGTGCCCACTATGTTGAGCATGGTGGTAAGCGCATCAAGAGCCGGAACGGGAGAATCAGTGAGAAAACGCAGTATGCAGAAAATGGCGGCCCAGATAAGCGTTGCCGCTCCAAGCACCGCAAGGAATTCACCGGCACGGAAATGGCGGTAGGTGATACCGGCTTTTTTCCCGGTGCCCTGCGGCGTGCGTTTACGGTCACTGTGGAGCCATTTGATGAAACCGTAAACGCACATGCAGATATTGAAGCAGCTGAATCCCATATCGGCATATATCTTGCTGTGGAAATAGACACTGGCGTAAATCATGGAGCACATGGCGCTTATTATCCACATCAGGGGTTTCTGATGGAACTCAAGCCACAGGTAAAGGAAACTCAGGATGAGTCCCACAGTCTGGATTGTTGCCCAGAAATCCATACCGGTAAACTGCCCGGCGATATATGACCAGATATCGGATAACATTGTCTTTTAGAATTTTAGGGTTAAATGTGCCAGTGCGCTGAAAGGTGCCGTGGGTATGAAGCCTATCTGATAGTAGCGGTTATCGGGTGTAAAGCCGTCTTTCTCGTCAACTGCTGAATATACCCATCCGCTGGTGGCTACGCGGGCGTTAAGTATGTTGTTCAGGTCAGCACCTATCACGATGCTATTGAATACATTTTTCATTGGTACAGTGTATGAGAACGAGAGATCCGAGAGAGTGTAGGCGGGCAGTGAGCGGTCTGTGTCCTGACTGTTGTCCAGATACTGACGGCTTACATAACCGGTGTGCCATGTGGCCTTGAAGTTACCAAAGTTCAGGTTAACGAATCCGTTCAGGATAACGCTGGGTGAGAATGCCAGTGCGGTCTTGCCCTTGTGGGGTATGGTGCGCAGTTTGTCTCCGTTGCCGTCAATGTGGTAATCCTGTTTGTACTGCTGCAGTTTGGGGTCATCGGCAGAGTACTTGTCACGCCAGTCCTCAATCACCTCGTCAAAGTCATTCAGACAGTTTTCGCTCAAAGCGGCGTTGCCCTCAAATGACAGCCATTTGAGCGGCTTCACGGCGGCAGTCAGCTCTATTCCGGTGCGGTATGAACTCTTTATGTTGGTGGTCAGGTTCTCGCCTATGTCGCTCACTGCACCGGTCTGCACGAACTGGTCCCTGTAATCCATGTAGTAAAGGTTGAATCCGGCGTTCCATATATCACCTTCATAGCTGTAACCAGCCTCATAGTCAATCATGTATTCAGGATTGGGGGCGGGGTAGCTTCCGTTGTCGGTAAAGTTGTTGCGCTCGGGCTCACGACCTGCGGTGGCCACCAGTGCATGCAGTTTGTGTCCCCCCGATATCCACGTCAGGCCGGCTCTGGCGTTGAGGAAGTTATATTTCTCATTGATATTAAGATTATGTGGCATGTTGGCTCCTGTCTTGCTGTCAACTGTGTATTTGTCATTATAGCCGTCGGTATTGTAACCCACATGGCGGAACTGGGCATCGGCAAAGGCATGGAGACTGAGGGTCAGGTCATAACCGCCCTTAATGTAGGCGCTAATGTCATTTTTGGATGCGTCGGAATCATAATATGTGTATTGGCCTCCTTTCAGGACCTCATCAGATATCAACTGGTTGCTTGCGTATGTAAGATGGCCAAAATGATTACCCTTGAACATCTGAACCGAAATGCCGGCACGAATGTCCAGTCTGTCCTTGTTGTAAACATTGTTCCAGATGGCACCGAATGTGTGCTGTTCCAGTCCTTTCTTACGTACAAAGTCACTTTTCTTTACTTTCGTAATGCCGTCTGCTGCGGTCCATACAGGATTCCAGTCATCATCGTAAGAGTCGGCAAGGCCGTACTTGCTTACCTTGTTCTTGTATCGGAACTCCTCATAGTAGCCGTAACCGTAGGTGTAGTGGGCTGTAAGCGAAGTTAAGAATGCATCGCTCACGTTCCATGTAAGCGAGAGTATGTTGTGGTCCTGCCAGAAGTTATCGGTTGTGCGGTCCCAGAATGAGCCGTCTTTCATCTGATAACGGTGGGTGACGTATTTGCCGTCGGCATCCTGGACAAAGCACCAGTTGTCATCATCGTAGTCAAGATACTCATACAGGCTGTTGTACTGGCCAAGACCGGCGTTGTACATATCCCTGTACTCCTTTATTCCGGTATTGCCCAGATACATGCCGTCCATAAGGCTGGAGTCATCGTTTCCGGCGGTTGCACCGTTCCATGCCTGTCCGGTGTTCTCAAAGTTGCCTATGTTGCGGTATCGGATCAGGATGTTGTTCGTGGGGGTCCATTGCAGACCGCCGTAGTAACTGCCGGCCTTGCCTTTGGTTCCGTGCATGAATCCGTCGGTCTGGGTCATATTGAATGCACCGTCTATGATGAGGCTGTTAAGGATTGTTCCGGTTGAGAATGCGCCTCCCAGACGCAGGGTGTTGAACGATCCGTATGACGCGGTCAGTTCAGCGCTTTTTTGTGGGTTGGGCAGTTTGCTTGTAAGGGCTATGGATCCTCCGAATGCGCCGTCACCGACGGTTGATGTGCCTAGTCCGCGCTGTATCTGCGCACTACCCAGCAGGGATGCGTAACTGTTCATGTTGGCCCAGAATACGCACTGGTCTTCGGGTGAGTTCAGGGCTACGCCGTCCAGGGTGACGTTGATTCTTGAATCGGCTGCACCGCGAATACGCATGTATGTGGTGCCGATGCCTGTTCCGTTCTCACTCCATGCCATCACGCCGGGAGTGCGTGAGAACAGAAACGGGAGTTCGCGTCCGCTTTTGGAATAATCGTCAAGTTCCTGACGGCCTATTTCGGTGGTGGCAAACGGCTCGTTCTCATGGGCGACGACACCATCAATTATTACTTCATTAAGCTGCTTGAGACGCAAGGAATCAGCGTCAAATGATTCATTACCGGCCTTGGTTGCAAGGCTTGTCAGTAGGACTAAGGACAAAAAAAATACCTTCTTCATATAGATCTTATAATTAAATCCAAATGAAAAGGGTACACCAACAATCTGAAATCCAATCCCTCCGCCGGCACTGTCCGGATCAGGTTCATAGGGTATAATCTCAGCCCTTGCGAGGCACCCCCTTTCATTCAGGCCGCAAAGGTACACAATCGGGACGGTTCTCTCTGTGTGATTGGGCAATTTTTTTTTGTTAATTCTTTTTTTTATCAAATCACACAGAGGAAACCGTCCCGATTGTGTATATTTGCTTTTACACAATACCAAAAGGTTTTTTTATGGATACATCAAATAAGTATGTCATTACTATCAATCGCGAGATAGGTTCAGGCGGAAAGACAGTAGGAAAGCTGCTGGCTCAGAAACTGGGTGTACCTCTTTATGACAGGGCTCATTTAAGTACACTTGAAGACAAGGAAGGTCTGAACGAAGAGAAAATAGAGAGTCTTAAGGCAAAAAAACGTACATGGTGGCCCGATTTCAAGCGTATAGTAGAGCTGGACGGCGGTTTTGCAGTCTCCATATATGATAACTTGCCCAATATTCCTGTCCCGGAAAAGAATGATACTGACAGGAAATTCAAGACCGAGCAGGAGATACTTGAAGGCATTGCCGATGCCGAGTCATGCGTGGTAGTAGGACGCTGCAGTTTTGTCACATTCAAGGATCATCCCAACCATATTGACATCTGGATTCAGTCTCCCATGGAGTATCGTGTAGGGAGAGTCATGAAAAAGAAGGGAATCACCTCTGAGAAAGAGGCACGAAAATTCATAATGGAGGTTGACCGGCTGTGTGAGGACTATGCAATGCGCCATACCGGCCAAAGCCGTTACAATACACGAAACTATGACCTTGTCATCTCAATGCATGACAAGACCGAGGAGGAGGCGGTGGACCTTATTCTGAAGTACATAGGCTGAGAATCAGGTCTGCAAGGTCCGAAGGGGTATCGGCTTCCGGGATGATGATGTGCCCGTTATAGATGAGACGGGGAATCGCGGCAACCGTGCCCCGCGATGTGCGGCCGAACAATTCGTTTACTATATCTGTATATTTGTCAAACCAACGGTCCCGGAGTGCTGCGTCAAGTGCTTCGGGACCTATCAGTTCCTGCGCCTTTGAGGTTGCCTCATCCACCGTACGCGGATGCCAGGCTTGGTTGATGTCGGTCCCCATAAACCACTGCTCATATTCCGCATATCTGCTCCTGTCAGTACGCCACACGGCAAGTCCTGTCCGCATGAGCTGGCAAGAACCGCGAAACCTGTCAATTCCCTGCGGAATATGCGGGTTGCATTCACGGCTCATTGACATGGGGCAGCAGACAACAGCTATGCTGTCACCCAGTTGACTCACAGCGTCGGGTAACTGAAGGTGAAGTCTGCGGCAGTGTGAGCACTGCCAGTCAAACAGCAGGGTAATAAGATGCTTGGCATAGGGATTGCCTTCTATGGGCATCTCTGCCGGGTTGGGGTATCGTAGCTGCTCATCGGTGAAACCGCGTTCGGCAAGTGAGCGTGGAGTTGTAAGGAACTGCACTACAGCCAGTATCACTGCAAGCAGGATACCTGCGAATATGTTCAGCGTTATGCGTCCGGTCTTTTGCCTTGCACACCATATTACAGTCAGTACTGAAATGCCGATGCCCAGCACGTGGGCTGTCATGCAGTAAGGGCAGAATGCGTGTATCATGCTGTACTGCAGATAGATGAACCACGTGGCACTGCCTGTTACCGCTCCGCATACAATAAGGATGGCTTTATAAAGGAATGCCTTTTCCTGCTCTCCGGTATTATCTGAATGGATTAAGAGGATGCATGCCAGCAGGGTAAGGTATGCTCCTGTTGCCAGTGCGCTTACCGGAATAATGCCGAACAGGAATGACCACTTGCTTCCAAGCACTTGATTGCAACTGGTGCCCTGTGTGCAGCCTATCAGGCCGTGTCCGGAGATGGAGTGGATGCACAGGATAACGGACAAAAGAAGGACAATGGCGGTAAGCACCACCATTGTCTTTCTAAGTGTTCCGGTATCTCTGCCCATGTCAGGTTATCGGATGTTGGGTTTGCCGGGAGTTGCCACAGATGCGCTGAATGCATCACCTGCTCCGTGATTTCTTGTTACGGGAGCTCCCAATGTAATTCCGCTTCCGGTCAGGTAGGAGCCAGCCTGAACATCATTCTTGAGTCCGGTGGCAAGCGTAATGACATCGGGCTGGGCGGGCTGCTGTTGACGGCCCCAACCGCCACGGCGCGGAGCCATCTGGATAGCGCTGATAACGTAACTGTCAGAGCCTATGGTTATGGTCTGGCCGTTCTGGAATCCCTGTGCGCTGGTAACAGATAACCTGGTCTCATTCCTGGCGGCATCGGCCGAAATGGTTGTGGCACCGGCGGTACCGATGGTGGCAATCCTTACTTTCTCCATAGTGCTGCCTGAGCCCAGATACATAACCTGACCTATTGAGAGTCCCTGAACGGATGTAACCTTTACGTTATCCTGTCCGGCCTGTAGGGGTGCGGCTATGGTCATGGCCTGACCGGTGTGGAAATCCAGCTTGTTGTCATCAGTGTCAAAGCCGTCGGGGTAACGACCTGTGCTCAAATCCGGACCTGCTGCGGGTGCTGCGGGAGCGGCTCCGAATGCGCCGAATCCGCCACGGCCGCGTCCCGACTGCGGAACGGGAGCATATGCACCCTCGGCACCTGCACCTGAATCACCGTGATAACCTTCGGCCAGCCACGGGTCAACCAGGCCGCCGTAGTTCATGGCATCCACAATCAGGCCCTTGCCGTTGCGCAGGGTCATGTTGCCGCGTGAACCGTCCAAAACCGGACCTCCAAACAGCAGGTCGGCCTGTGCATCACCCTGATAACCTGCATTCTGAACCTTTACGTCCAGGACCACGCTGTTGATGGCGTGCTTTTTGGCAAGCGGTTTGTCAAGTTCAATGGCGTAGATAAGGGGCAGTACGGGCTCGTTGCTGGAGTGGTCAAATTTGGTTGCAGGCTCAAATGTGATACCTGTTCCGTTTACAGCGAACGGCATGTTGCTGGAGTGGTCAAACTTGAGCGGTTCCTCCAGTTCAAGACCGGTGCCGGGGTTGTCATTGGGTCCCAGCGGGCCGTTGAACGTGTTGCGTGATGACTGCGTGCCTACGCTCTTTACGGTAACCCACTCAACGCCGTGACCCTCGGAGTCTATGTCAAGACGGATCTTATCGCCGGCGGTGATGTTCTGGGTGCTTGAAACCTTGATGTTGGTATCACCCTTTTTGGCATCGGCCGATAACCATGCCTGCGTGCCGGGCTTGCCTACCTCGGTTACAGTCACAACCTCATACTTCTCAAGTGAATTGGAGACAGCGGGGTAGGTTGAACCGTATCCGATGGCCATCTTCTGGCCGACCTGGAATCCGGCTGTGCTGGTTACGGGGATGTTGGTTGAGCCTGCGGGAATGGTTATAACCGGCCCCTCGGGCAGAGGCTGCCATACGGTGGTGGGATTGCCTGCCGGGCCTGCACCACGGAACGCACCCTGCTGAGGCTGCTGTGCCTGAGGCTGGATGATGTTCTTTACAGTACGCTTTTCGGCCTCACTGCCGGTACCTATGGTAATCTCGTGACCGGCCTCGATTCCGGCAACGCTGCGTACATAAATCACGTTGTCACCTTTGGTTGCATCGACCGACAGACCTGAATTGCTTATTCCCATCAGATAGAAAGACTTGGGCGCTAGTTTGGTGCCCTTAGGAATGTTTACTGATGAGAAGTAAGGCAGGTTCACGGCGTGATGCGTGAATGTCCAGCCCGACAGGTTGACTGCCTTGTCGCCGGCATTGTAAAGCTCAATGAATGAGTTGGTCTGGTTGCCGCTGCCGTCGGCTATACGGAACTCGTTTATCTTGACCGGCTCTACGTTACGTACCTTCTGGGCGGCTGTCCACTGGCTCTTGCCTGCGTCCCAGCTGGCCTTGGCTGAAAGGTCGGTGTTGATGAGCTTCTTGCCCGATGTAACCGAGAATGTTACCGCAACGCTCTGGCCCGGCTCAACCGGGAATCCAATCTTGCGTACCTTGCCCTTGCCGTCGGCCACAACGCTCTTCCAGCCTCTGGGTGTAACAAGACTGATTTCAAGGTCGTTGATGGTCTGGCCAGATGTGTTGGTGAATACAGCGGTTACGTTCTGGGTGGTCTTGGGCGCAAAAGTCTGGAGCAGATTGGGCTTGTCAACCTTGTTCGAAGCGCTTATGCTGAGCATTGATACGTCATATCCGGCTGCGACCACATTGGCCTGGATAGCCTGATTGGTCTCAAGTGTGGGGAATGTACCTGGGGCGGTCATGGCACCCTCGTAGAATGTACCCGATGATCCGTTTGAGTTGTCGCCGCCGTTACCCAGCAGGATGGCGCCCTGCTTGCGCATGGGATCGTAACTGCTGCGCGGGTTCTGGATGCGCTGTCCGTCATACATTATCTGCAGGTTGCCGCCCTGGGCATTGCCGCCCATTGAACGCCAGTGGTGAGGCTCACCGTCGGCTGTGGCGGTCACAAAACGCCAGCTTATGCTGGGCAGGTCGGCGCAGTACTTGTCGTTGGGATCGGGGTTGACGCAGCCCACCAGGTTGTTCTCCTGATCGGTCATGATCCACGGGCCGGGAGCCTGTCCGTGATACCATGAGGGCTGGTTGCCGTAGTATGTGGTCTCCATCGTGCCGTCACCGTCGTCGCGGCTGTCGGTCTCGGCATTACCGTAGTCAAAGCAGCAGCCGGTGTTGTAGTGGTGGCCGTTTATCACCCAGTACTGGCCTTCGGCCTGGTCATCGACAGCGGTGCCGTGGGTATCGTTCCAGCGCAGACCCATACCGGCTGTTATGAACACGCCATAGACCTTGTGCCCCATCAGTGTCACGGGAGCCCAATCAGCCATCGGCACATTGTTGAATCCGCCCATGGCCTGGCCGCTGAATCCTCCGCGTGGGGCCTGCTGCAGGTGGTTTTCCTTGCCTGATTGGTCATAGATTACGGTTATCCAGCAGTAGGTGTCCTTGCAGAAACGGTCCTGTGCGGCGGCATCGGCATAACCTCCGGGGTCACCGGCCGATGGCTGAACCACGCCTATGTCAAGTGTCTTGCCGTCGCTCTGGCGCATTACCTGATAGAGCGGGCCGTTGTAACTTTTGTAGAGAGCGCGGGTGGTTGAATGCGCTGCCACGCAGGGCGCACCACCTTTTGCATAAACATCGCAAGGCCCGTCGGGGCGCTGCGGAATGCGGCTGTCACCTGCCGCAACTGCAACAGTGGCAATGAGGGCCGGGGCTAAAGCTATTCCGGCCAACAAAAGGACAATACCTGTTTTTTTCATAAGATTATAGGGTTAGTAGGTTATTACTGGTGGAATGGCCACGCGGGCGGGTTCGGTGTGGCCGGGCAGGCCGAATGCGGTGAACTCAATCACTCCAAGTTGGGTGCCGGGCCACTCTGTTACGGTAAGGCGTACAAAACGGGCCTCTACCGACTTGAACTCCTCAAATATGGTGTTGCGCTGCTCCGTGTTGGAGGTCTTGTCAAGGACGGTGGTGTAGGTTTCACCGTCAAGCGATACATCTACCTTATATTTATAGACTGTTGTGGATCCACCGCCTCCGCCGAATCCGCGGCGGCCGCCGGTGTTGAACATTATGCGTACGGCATCTACGTCAAAGAGCTGGACCTCATCAAAGCGGGTGGCGGGCGACAGTTCTATCGTGATTGAGGGCTCGGGGTCCTGTGGATCGGGCTCCCAAACGGTGCCGCTGGAATTATCCACAGCGTATGATGCATATCGGCCCGGTTGCTGTGACGAGAACTTGGAAAGCGCGTTCATGGCGTTCATCTTGTTTATGGTCACAGGGAGCGATGCTCTGGTGCTCTTTACACCCGGCGCCGGCTGGGGAGTATCTGTAATCTGTACAGACCAGCGTCCCTTCTTGTCTACATTTATCCGGTCCATGCCTATGCGGCGGCCTCCGGGCGGGTTGGAGAGCACGATTGTGTAGAACTGCCACAGTCCGCCGTCAGGACCTTCAACCACACTTCCATGGGCCGTTCCTGTAACCAGGCCGTCTGTCTTGCGCAGTAGCGGGTTGTTGTCAGCATAGGTATATGGCCCTAGCGGATGCTTGGCTGTGTAGTAGCCTTCGGCATAGGTCTTCCACTGGGTGCCCGATGCAGAGTACTGCATGTAATAGGTGCCTTTGTACTTGAAGAGCCAGGGGCCTTCTATCCAGGCCACGCCGGTGTATTCGTTCATCTCGCCGTAACGCTCCCATTCATGCTGTGGGTTGAAACTGAACAGGTGGGTGGGCTTATCGGCAAAACGGTTCAGGTGGTCGGGGTCCAGAGGCACTCCGAATATGCCGCTTATGCCTCGGCCCGAGTAGAAGAGGTATGGCTTGTCATCGTCTATGAAAATGTGCATATCGAACGGCTCGTTCCAGCCGCCCTCCACATCAGGGGTGTTCTCCCATTCGCCCAGAACGGAGTAGGGGCCCAGCGGGTTATCGGCCACATAGAGCGGGCAGTCATTGCCGGACATGTAGTATTTACCGCGGAATTTGACCACATCTGGGGCTACGGGCACGCGCTGCACGGGTGTGAATTCCCAGTCCAGCATGTTGTCGCTGTGCCAGGCGCCGCCTCCGGTGCAGAACATGTAGTATCGTCCGTCATCGTCACGCATTACCGATACGTCGCCCGATGCGTTGCCGCCCGGACCTATCACCATAGGCAGCGGATTGCAGTACCTGCGGCCATCGGCCACATCATTATTCACGCTCTGCTGTGCTCCTGTGCAGGATACCAGCATGATGGTCAGTAATATAAGGCTCTTTCTCATACCGCGAATATAATAAATTACGCAATAGAGACTGTACTTAATGATTTATTTTTCGCTGAGTTCGAGCCAGCGCATGGTAATCTGGTCGGTGCGGTCTATTATTTGACCGATGCGGGCGGATTTCTGCTGGAGCTGGTCGTAGGTCAGGGTGCCGCTGTTCAGCTCCTGTTCAAGGCTGGCTTTTTCTTCTTCCAATTGCTGGAGTTCCTGCTCAATCTGCTCCATCTCGCGTTTCTCCTTGAAGGTGAGTTTTGCTGGCCGATTGGCGGTTGCTGCGGGTTGCAGCGCGGGAGCGGCTGGCTTGCTCTTGGTTGCGGCTGCGGCGGCTTTCTCCTCATCTTCCTTGAGCACCTTGTACTCCATGTAGTCGCTGTAGGACGATGGGAAGTTGGTTACCTTGCCGTCGCCCTCAAACACCAGCAGATGCTCGGCAATCTTGTCCATGAAATATCGGTCATGCGACACCACAATCACGCATCCCTTGAACTGTGCTATGTATTCCTCCAGCACCTGCAGGGTCATGATGTCCAGGTCATTGGTGGGCTCGTCCAGAATCAGGAAATTGGGGCTCTGCATCAGGATGGTGCACAGGTACAGGCGGCGGCGCTCTCCTCCGCTCAGCTTGCTCACGTAGCTGTACTGCGTCTTGGGCGTAAAGAGGAATTTCTGCAGGAACTGCCCGGCCGACATGCGGCGCCCGTCATCCAGGACTATATGGTCGGCAATGGCGGTCACCACGTCAATCACCTTGGCATCGTCGGGGAATTTGAGCCCCTCCTGCGAGTAGTATCCTATTTTTAATGTCGTTCCGCGGCTGATGACACCGCTGTCTGGTTGCTCAATGCCCAGCAGAAGCTTGAGGAATGTGGATTTACCTACGCCGTTCTCGCCAATTATACCCAGTTTCTCGTAGCGGGTAAAGATGTAGCTGAAGTCCTTGAGTATTATCTTGTCATTGAACGCTTTATTCAGATGTTCAATGTCGAATATCTTTTTACCGATGTACGATGCTTTGACATCCAGTGCCACGCTCTGCTCGTCGCGGCGGTGCTGCAGGCGCTCCTCCAACTGGTGGAACGACTCCTTGCGGTAACGGGCCTTACCTCCGCGGGCACACGGCATGCGGCGCATCCAGTCCAGCTCACGGCGGTACAGGTTAAGGTCACTCTCACGCTGTGACGACTCGGCATCCAAACGCTCCTGCCGCTTTTCCAGATAATAGCTGTAGTTGCCGGAGTATGAGTACGCGCGGAAATCATCAATCTCAATAATTCGGTTGCAAACGCGGTCCAGCAGATATCGGTCATGCGTGACCATTAAGAGTGTAAGCCTGCTGGCCGAGAGATAATCCTCCAGCATCTCTGTAACACTTACATCCAGATGATTGGTAGGTTCGTCCAGTATCAAAAAATCCGGTTCCGACACTAGAGCCTGAGCCAAAGCCACGCGTTTGGCCTGACCACCGGATAGTTCATCAATGGGCTTCTCAAAATCGGCAACGCCCAACTTTGTGAGCAGTTGGCGGGCACGGAGCAGTTTCTCGTCATCGGCCTCGGGACAGCAGGCACTCAGCACCGAAGAACCCTTTGGGAATACCGGAGTCTGCACCAGATAGGCTGTGCGGATGTCACGGCGGAATGTTATGGTGCCGCTGCGATAATCGGCCACACCGGCTATAACATCCAGAAGAGTACTTTTGCCCTGCCCGTTACGTGCTATCAGGCCCACCTTCTCACCCTGGTTGATATTGAGTGAGAGACCGTCAAAAATGATACGGTCACCGAATGATTTGCACAGTCCGTCTATCTGCAGAAAACTCTCCATAACACTTTTACGCCCACATTTTTGCGACCGTAAAGGTAATCATTTTTTTGGCCGGACGGCACGTACATCTGAATAATAGGTTCTGTTCCTTGATATGATATAACAATATTCTAACGTGGTTTCACCTGGTTCATTTTCACCTTGGACATATACGCGTCTGGGTATATCGGATATGTTAAAGAGATAACAGTCCCTTTTTACTCCGCTTGTGTTGACCAGATCGCTGGTCATGTACCTATTGTCAACAGCCCCCTTATGAGTATATGGCAGGAATATGCTCCTGTCTTCATAACCCGGCACCTTGCTGGTAGCTCTGAATCCCGGCATAGCGTCCACTGTATCCTTTTTCCACTCACAGTTTTCTGCCAATTCCTCCCACTCGGCTCTTGACGGCAAGCGCCAGCCTCCTCCCCAGTTAAATGCAGCCGCATCACCCGGTTCCATTTCATAATCATACTCGTCAGAAGTGACAGACTTCACATTCCCCCATTGGTACCTTTCGCCATGAACGCTTTCAGAAAAAGAGCCCAGATTAAACGATGCCCAACACACGCTCAGTCCCAGATCCACATACTTGTAGGCCGATAAGCGTGAGCCCTCTTCCGCCACCTGCAGATGATAATGGGCCGATGCATCACCGAAAGATGCCGTGACAGCACATGTTCCGGCCGATATTGCAGTGATCACACCATCCTGCACCGTTGCGACCTGCGGATCCGACGTATTCCATTCCACAGACTTGGCGTCTTTGATATTACCCGGTTGGGCGTGAATCTGCAATACATACCTTTCGCCCGGCTCAATACATATGCTGTCCTCTGTTACAATTGAAATGCAGTATGGTCTCTTATTCTCATCTTGAGGTAAATCACGTACCAACCTTGCCGGTACGGCGTACTTCTTCATACTATTTATTTCGTATTCCGGTGTATCTTCATCGGGCTGAATAAGGAAAGGATAATCGGGATAATCATCATGATCAATATCAAAATACGATGTTGAAATACGGATAAAAATACTGTCTTTCTCATATCCGGGCGATTTGCCGCAATAGTAACCGATTAACAATTCATTCTCCTCATCTTCAATCCCGTCTCCGTCACAATCACTTTCCAGTTCCTCATATTCAGCAATTGTAGGCAGGCGCCAACCCCTTTCCATGTAAAATGGCAGCCACTGTGTCTGTTCCCATTTGAAATGAGAGCCCACCTCATCAGGGGATGATGCTCCCACATTCAGATTCGCCCATTGCACACTCAGGCCCAGATTAACCGGGACCGGCTCAATAAACTCTGACGTAACATCACAATGGGCGGTCATTGAACCGTACTGCGCGGTTATACGGCAGGAGCCAACCCCGACAGCCATAATCTCACCCGGCTCGGTTATTCTTACAATATTGGTATCTGAACTGCTCCAACTCACTTTCTCCGGCCATATGTTGCGTAATGGAGTTGTGTTGAGCTTTAAGACTCGCTTACCGCCCA
>Ga0265298_10004332_pt1 | contig 18179 bp, 14 predicted proteins | sample AusTroGonzalo_MG_3_FD_193486 | JGI IMG/M metagenome (GOLD analysis project Ga0265298, IMG submission 193486) | Bovine rumen microbial communities from tropical cattle in Woodstock, Queensland, Australia - Gonzalo_01 | ecosystem: Host-associated > Mammals > Digestive system > Stomach > Rumen ... | reverse complement strand
GGTCTGCGTCATTTGCAGTCACATGCATGGAAAACGATACCAGCATTACCAGAATAAACTTGAAAGATAACAACATGTGCAATAACTGCCTGTTATCTCTTGCGGAGAAAGATTTCATGTTCATAATACAGACTATTAAGAATGGACTATTCGTGGCCGGAGGCCTTAAAAACACAAATTAAAAGAGGCACCACGACCATACGTGAAGCCTCTTTATAAATATCGTAACGTCAATGCGTTACAGCAAACCTTCAAATCACTTGATTACCTTGGCGTAGCTCTCCAGGAAGCGGTCGGCATCCTGTTTGGTGATGCACAGGGGCGGGAGCAGACGGATCACGTTGGTGCCGCTTACGCCGGTAAAGATGTGCTCTTCAAACAGCAGACGCTGGCGGATCTCCTTGATGGGCTGCTCAAACTCCATGCCAATCATGAGGCCGCGGCCGCGAACCTCCTTGGGGCCGGGAATCTGTTTGAGCTGCTCCAGCAGGTATGAGCCCACGCTGGCAGCGTTCTCTACCAGATGCTCGCTCTCTATAACGTCAAGCACGGCATTTGCAGCGGCGCATGCCAGATGGTTGCCGCCGAATGTAGTGCCCAGCTGACCTATAACGGGAGTGAACATAGGGCTTACAAGCAAGCCTGCGCAAGGCAGACCGTTGGCGATACCCTTGGCTACAGTAATAAGGTCAGGTCTGATGCCGTTGTACTGGTGTGCAAAGAACTTACCGCTACGGCCGTAACCGCTCTGGATCTCATCCAGAACCATTACAGTGCCGTTAGCTGTGCAAGCCTCACGCAGTCCTTTCATATAATCATCGGTGGGTACCTGAATACCCCCTACGCCTTGTATTCCTTCAATGATAAGAGCAGCTACATCGCCCTTGGCAAGTTCAGCCTTGGCAGCCTCCAGATCACCCCACGGCAGATAGGTCACATGACCGCATGCGTTGATGGGAGCAATGATCTTGGGGTTGTCAGTAACCTCAACTGCCAATGATGTACGGCCGTGGAATGCTTTCTTGAGTGAGAGCACACGGCTGCGTCCGGTGTGGAACGATGCCAGCTTAAGAGCGTTCTCATTTGCCTCGGCACCGCTGTTTATCATAAACAGGCTGTAGTCCTCATAGCCGCACACCTTACCCAGATGCTCGGCAAACTGCTCCTGCAAGCGGTTGATCACTGAGTTTGAGTAGAAGCCCAGTGTAGCCACCTGGCGGCTAACAGCCTCTACATAATGGGGATGGGCATGGCCGATGCTTATTACTGCGTGGCCGCCGTAAAGGTCCAGGTACTCCTGGCCGTTTTCATCCCAAACTTTCTGTCCCTGTCCCTTGACAATATTAACTGGAAACAGGCTATATACTGGAAATAATTTCATTTTCAATATCTGATTAGGCTCCCCCAGCGCGGCCGGAGGCCGCCCCGTTTGCGGAGCAAACTAAAAAAAGGTCCCAAAACCGGGTTTTGTCAAAAACCCGATGGTTTTAATTTTAAGCCGGTAGTTTCCTTAAGGTTGAACAGCAAATTCATATTATGCACGGCTGTGCCGCTGGCACCCTTAAGTAGGTTGTCAATGCATGAAACAACAAGCAGCTTGTCACCATGCTTTTCCAGGTGCAGCAGGCACTTGTTGGTGTTAACCACCTGCTTAAGATCAATAGGCTCCTCAACCACATGCACAAAAGAATCAGCCTCATAATACTCGCGGTAGATGCGGTACAGTTCTTCAATGTCAACTGCGTTCTTTACAACCACGGTAGCATATATGCCACGGGCAAAATCACCACGGTAGGGAATAAAGTTGATATCGGAGTTGAAGCTGCTCTGCAGATGCTTTACTGACTGGATTATCTCAGGCAGATGCTGATGTGTAAACGGCTTGTATATGCTTATGTTGTTGTTACGCCAGCTAAAGTGGGTGGTGGCGCCGGGCTTGACGCCTGCACCTGTTGAGCCGGTGATGGCGTTCACATAAACGTCATCGTTAAGCATCAGGTTACGGGCCAGAGGCAGCAGCGCCAGCTGGATGGCTGTAGCAAAGCAGCCGGGGTTGGCCACGTACTGGCTCTTGCAGATGGCACGGCGGTTAAGTTCCGGCAGACCGTATATGAACGGGTTGTCATCGGCCTCCAGACGGTAATCCATGGAGAGGTCTATCACCTTAAGGCCCTCAGGCAGGGTATTGGCCTCAATGAACTTGCGGGTGTCACCATGGGCGGTGCAGAAAAAGAGCACGTCAATGGTGTCAAGCGGCAGCTGATCAGTGAATGTCATATCTGTTTCACCTATCAGGCCCTCGTGTACTGAACTGAGCTTGTTGCCAGCATTGCTTGTGCTGTTTACAAACACAATCTCGGCATCGGGATGACCCAGCAGTATGCGGATCAGTTCACCGGCAGTGTAACCTGCACCTCCTATAATTCCAACTTTAATCATAACTTATCTTTCCTCGTCCGGGTGCACGCTGTAATATGCACGCAGCGGAGTTGATGTAATCTTGATGAATCCCTTGGCGTCATCGGCAGTCCATGCCTTGGCACCCTCACCGTACTCGCCCAGCTTGTTGTGTACCAGATCATCGGGCGTATCGCAACCAACGGTCTGGAAGCTGTAAGGACGCAATTCAAGTGTAACGGTACCGTTCACGTTACGCTGTGAACTGGTAAGCATTGCCTCGATATCGGGCATAACGGGCTCCAGATACTGGCTCTCATGCAGGAACATGCCGTACCAGTTTGATACCTGGTCCTTCCAGTACTGCTGCCACTTGGACAGGGTATATTTCTCAAGGAAACGGTGTGCGCCGATGATAAGCATCGGAGCGGCAGCCTCAAAGCCCACGCGGCCCTTGATGCCGATGATGGTGTCACCAACGTGGCAGTCACGACCTATAGCATATGCGGCGCCAATCTTCTCAACCTCCTGGATGGCCTTGATGCGGTCATCAAACTTCTTGCCGTTTACGGCTACAAGCTCACCCTTCTCAAAGCCCAGGCTCAGGATCTCCGAGCCCTGCTTGGTGGGATGCTTAAGGTAAGCGCTCTCGGGCAGGCCCTGCTTGCTGTCCAGAATCTCACCGCCGCAGATTGATGTGCCCCAGATACCCACGTTGTATGAGTACTTGAGCTTGGTAAAATCGGCGCTGAAACCGTTGGCGTTCAGATAGTCAATCGCCTCCTTACGGCTCAGGTTGCGGTCACGGGTAAGAGTGATGATCTCCACGCCGGGAGCCTTTACCAGGAATGTCATGTCAAAACGTATCTGGTCGTTACCGGCACCTGTTGAACCGTGTGCTATGGCATCGGCACCAATCTCATTGGCATACTTGGCAATGGCAAGAGCCTGGAAGATACGCTCTGATGATACTGATATGGGGTAGCAGTTGTTACGCAGAACATTGCCATAGACCATATACTTGAGTGACTTCTCATAATACTCCTGGGTAACATCCAGGGTAACATATTTAACGGCGCCCAGCTTGTAGGCGTTCTCCTCATTCTTCTTGAGCTGCTCAGGGCTGAAACCGCCTGTGTTGGCGCATGCGGCATAAACCTCATAACCCATCTCCTTGGTCAGATACATCACATTGTAACTGGTATCCAGACCACCGGAAAAAGCTACTACAACTTTCTTCTTGCTCATATCTTTTTTTTTTATTTGTTATCCAATTCCTTTATTCTCTTAAGGACATCTTCCGACAGTTTGGCGGGCAGATACTCCTCAGGGTCATACAACATTCCTGTGCAGATGCAGTACTTGCGTCCTGTACGATGCAGGATATCAACGTTTACGCAGCCCTCGCAGCCTTTCCAGAAAGCCTCATCCTGGGTAAGATCGGCAAAAGTGACCGGCTTGTAACCCAGTTGGGTGTTCATGGCCATGACAGCCGCACCGCTAGTGAGTGAGAAAATCTTGGCATGAGGCCAACGTGTACGTGCCAGCGTAAAGGTCATATCCTTGATTCGCTTGGCCAGTCCGCGTCCGCGGTAATCGGGGTGAACAATCAGGCCCGATGTGGTCACATACTTCTTGTCCTGCCAGGTCTCAATATAGCTGAAACCGGCAAATTTGTCACCATCAAGCGCGATGACAGCCTTGGCCTCGCGCATCTTGTTCAGTACGTATTCATGGGTACGCTTTGCTATTCCGGTACCACGTACTTTTGCGGCATCAGATATGGTCTGCAGAATGGTATCGATATACTTCTCGTGTGACTCGTCTGCAACCACCACATCAATTACGTTTTCCATTTCCCTCTATTATGTTTTATAAGGATACGATTATCGGTTCCAACAGTCGCTTTATCTCCATGCGGTTGGCATCTTCGGCCAAAACGATGAGCAGTGTGTCATCGCCAGCAATGGTTCCCAGCACGCCCGGCACATTGTTATTGTCAACATCATAAGCAAGGCTGCTTGCATAACCCGGACGGGTCTTTATTACAGCCATATTGCCTGAGAAGTTGAGCGATACAAAACCGTAACGGGGCTGATTTGAGGCTATCTCATCATATGATGCACCGCCTTTCTTCTGCAGGAGAGCATGATTGGGCAGCACATATACATAATCACCATATGTATTGGCCACCTTTGATATCTTCATCTTCTTGAGGTCACGTGACAGCGTAGCCTGGGTCACAGTATATCCTCGTGAGTTCAGGACCTGAAGCAGCTGGTCCTGATTCTTGATATCCTGCTCAGAGATTATGAGGCGGATAGCTTCCAAACGATTGTTCTTATTCTTCATATTGCATAAATATTCTCGTTTCGGCTGCAAAATTAGTTATAATAAGTATTCATTATACAGAAAATCGGGAAATAAATATGCAAAAATCATTAAAAAAGTTCAAGAGACGGCCATCAAGCCGTCTCTTGCCATATGCATAAAAGTTACGTATATTCAGTCAAGTTCCTGATCAGCCTCATATCCGCCCAGCTCACGAATCTTGTTCTTGAGCATGGCAAACTGCTGGAACAGGTCATGTACGGGACGCTCGTCATCATACGTCATAGGCTTCTTGACATAGAATGAGAGCCACTCCTGAACACCGCTCAGACCGGCCCTGAGAGCCAGATCGGTAAAGATGAGCAGATCCAGGCAGATGGGAGCTGCCAGTATGGAGTCACGGCACAGGAAATTTACCTTTATCTGCATGGGATAGTTCATCCAGCCAAATATGTCAATGTTGTCCCAACTCTCCTTGTTATCCTTGCGGGGCGGGTAGTAGTTGATCTTTACCTTATGATATATATCGGTATAGAGCTCGGGATACTCTTCCTGGTCCAGAATCCACTCTATTGACGATGCCTTGCTTATACGCTTGGTCTCAAAGTTATCGGGATGCTCAATCACCTGACCGTCGCGATTGCCCAGGATATTGGTTGAGAACCAACCCTCAACACCCAGCAGACGGGTATGGAAGATAGGAGCCATGGCGGTCTTCATCATGGTCTGGCCGCTCTTAAAGTCCTTTCCTACAATAGGAATACCCTGCTTCTTGGAGAGTTCAAACATGGCAGGAATATCAACGCACACATTGGGGGCACCCATAATGAAGGGGCAGCCCTCCATCAGCGCGGCGTATGCATATACCATGCTGGGAGATATGTGCATGCGGTCATCGGCCTTAAGGGCGGCCTCAAAGCCTGCAAGTGAGCCGTGAATCTGCTCGTTGCGCGGGGTGTAAGCCTCGGTGCTGGCAATCCAGAACACTACCACGCGGTCACAACCGTTCTCTTTCTTGAAGTTCTGTATATCCTTGCGCAGGTTCTGGGCGTAGTTCCAGCGGGTATCTGTAGGCATGGCCCAAAGGGGATCAGGCACGCGACCGAATGACGGGTCAACCAGATTCTTTGCGTAGTCAGGGTCAAAGCAGGCCTTCATGGGCTTGATGCGCTCCAACTCGTCACGCACGGGTTCAATGTCCTGGGGCTTGAGTACCTGACAGTACATGGCACTCTCGTAGGCGTTATCGGTAAATATGTCCCATGCGCCAAACACCACATCCTTGAGGTTTGTCAGGGAAACGATATCGGCTACATGCTTATACTGTTTTTTCTCACCGCGTCCAACGCGCATTTTTCCCAGCTGGGAGAATGAGCCAACAGGATTTGCCAGGCCTTTGCGTGACATCAGCGTACCTGTAATGAATGTTGTTGTTACAGCACCTAATCCTACGCAGAGCACTCCTAGCTTGCCTTTAGCCGGTTTTATATCTATTGCCATTTTTACCTTGTTTTTTGTAAATGGCAAAAGTACTTTATTTCTCGCAGAAAGAACAATTATTTCTGGCAGAAACCGCACAAATTTTCCGTCTTGTTTTTAAATCTGCTATTTCTGCAAGACTAAACGAGATATTTCTTTCTGTCTGATTCAGGGAATTTCTCAATGGCATAGCGCAGCATTGTGCGGGGCATCTCCTTATACCGCGGCTGCAGGTACGCTTTAAGAGCGTTCACATCATGCTTGCCTGCTTCACGCAGCAGCCAGCCCACCGCCTTCTGGATAAGGTCATGCTTATGATGCAGCAGGATATCGGCTATAGCAAAGGTATCGGCTGTCTGTCCGTGGCGGATAAACTGCATGGTACTTACAATTCCAATGCGCTGCTCCCATATAGTCTTGCCGCTCCGGGCCAGATCGTAGAGCATTGTACGGTCCTTGTCCAGCAGCCAGGTTCCAATCAGGTTATAGCATGAAAGGTCCACCAGGTCCCAGTTGTTTATATACAGGGTATGAGAGAGATAAAAGTCTATGCACTGCTGCTGCAACTCCCTGTTCTTTTTGGAATGGCTGAATATCTCAACCACAGTGAGCAGAGCTGCCAGACGCACCTCATGGTATTTACTGACAACACACTCTTCCAGCTCCTTGAATGACGTCTCCTTCCAGCAGGACTTTACAACTTCACGGGTTACCGGCACCTTTATACCCAGAAACTTATCGCCCTCACCGTACTGTCCGGGGCCCGTCTTGAAGAACCGCATCAATCCCTCCACCTGTGACGGATCACGGTGTAAAAGAATCTCGCGGTACAGTATGTTGGAGTTCTCCAGCTTCAATACCTTTACAGGACGGTCGGCCGCATGATAGAGATGGCTGCAGCAGTTTATCTGACCGGTATCACTGAAACCGCATTTTTCCATTACCCTGCCCGATGCCGGGTTATCGGGAAAGAAATCACCCCAAAGAGTGGCAAAACCCTTTTCATGAAAACAATAGTCTATGAGTTCATGCAGAGCCTCAGTGCAGATACCCTGGCCCCAATAGGGCTTTCCAACCCAATAGCCCACCTCGGCATCATTCTCTCCTATCCGGATATTGCTCTCTCCAAACGGATAATAGCCTATGCAGCCTATGGCCTCACCGGTAGCCTTGAGCTCTATGGCCCAGGTATGGTCATTGCAGAATAGCTTCTCTATTATCTCACGGCTCTCATCCGCGCTCTTATGCGGCGGCCAGCCTGCACGCGGCCCCACATCAGGGTCACTGGCATACTTGAACAATGCCCCGGCATCGCTCTCTCGCCACTCACGCAGCACCATTCTTTCAGTTTCCATACTGCAAAAATAGTACAAAAGGGGACATATTTAATTCTGTGAGGATCTTAGTTCAGCCAGGAGGGCTTCAAGTTCCTGAATATCGGAATCAGTGAGGTCGTTGTCACGGATAAAGGTGTTCAGTAGCGATTTGGCCGATCCCCCAAACAGGTTGTCCTTCATATGTTTGAGGTACCATCGGTTGTACTCCGGCTTCTCAATAAGCGGATAGAACATGAACTTCTTGCCGTCACGCTTATGAGCCAGAAAACCCTTCTCCTCCAGAATCTTCATAAATGTCTGAACGGTATTGTACGCAGGTTTGGGCTCCGGCAGACGCTGCAGCACATCCTCCACGCAGCAGTTGCGCGCCTCCCAGATGACGTTCATCACCTCCTGCTCTCTGTCTGACAATGCTTTCATAATCGGATCAACGTAATGAACTTAAATCATAAGGCACCTGATAGGTAAGATAAGGAGGTTTGACATACTCACGGATTATCTTTTCCACCTCCTTTTTTACGCGTCCGGAGCAAGAAAGATCATATCGGAGATTCGCCTTAAGTCCTTGGGTTTTATCAGGTTCAGAAATTGTTGAGTTTATGTATGCCCTCAACCATCGTATATTATCAGAAGGGATAGGAGTTTCTGAACGGATAGTGCTTTTCATTCCGCTCTCTTCAAACCACTGCCCCGCAAAACTAATCTCATTATCATCATTTATCGTTACGATAATAAAGTTGTCCTTCTTCAAATCTATCATTGCATCAGGAGCAGGAGGTACCGATTTGATATAAGGCTCGCGGGTCAGGACAATGTTTTCATCCTTATAACTGTTCTGCAACTGTTTTATAACCTCTGCACATATACCCATGCGGTTTTCCTTGTTATACATCACATATATCTTTTCCGGATTGGCCACCTCAACGGTACTCCTGCTTTTGGCCGATTCAAACTCCTTGGCAAGGTTGGAAAGAGACGCACGTTCATAGTTATCCTGGCCGGCTATGTTAAACCAGACGGAACCATCAGCCTCAACCGTAATGAAATGGTTCAACTGTTTGACCCTTATATCTTCATCATCCTGTCCGTATCCGAACCCTTTCAGGAAAGCCAATGTGTCATAAGGCACAGATTTGGGCACAGACTCCTCTAGAACAGGATCAGAGGTCTTTACAGAGGCACCCTGGGCGGTCTTGGGTTTACAGGCCGATGCCAACAGGATGGTAACCAATACTACGGGCAGCATAAAGATAGCTCGTAAGCAAGCAAAAGGAGAAGATTGGTTGGTTCTCATCATTTTTATACGTTTTTTGGTTGAACAATCAGCAAAATTGCTGGTAACATATCCTATCTTGGCGTTCAGAGCAGCCTGAACAAGGCAAATCTGATAACGCAGCTCATTGAATCCGTCAGCCAGCACAGTGGCATCGGCCTCAAACTCATGCACCTCCTGCAGGCTTCGCTTGAGTGCCCACGCGGCGGGGTTGAACCACTGCAGCGCGCACACAATCTGGGCCAGCATCACATCTGTTGAATGACGGCAGCGTATATGCGCCTGCTCGTGTTCTATTATCATTTTTGAATCTTCTGACTCATAATCCTTACGGCTCATGATTACGGTCCTGCGCCAACTGGTGGGTTGGAAATCACCGTCACACACCAGCAGAGTGGAACCGTCAGCCAGCCTACGGCCACCCAGCCGGCACAGTGTCTCCACACGTACAACCCCTATCAGAAGGCGTATCATAAAGAACACCACACCTATAAGATATAAATAGGTAAGGATAATACCCGCGTTTATTCTCAGCAACGGCCAGATTACACTCAGAGCGGCCCACTTTGCCGTTGCCGGCTTTTCAGTTCCGGCCGATATTTCAGCAGGCGTCTCTTCTTTGTCCATTGACGCCTCAATGGATTGGTAACCCCAGTCAAACGTAGTCATGTCTTCCAATATGGGATTATCTGTAACCCGCAGCTCCTGTCCTGAAATCTGCGGCTCGGTTTTATCAGATGAGAGGTTCAGGCCATCAAACCTGACAGCAGGCAGGACGGCAGAAAGCACAATTATAGATAGCAGCATAACTCTGTTGAACCGGTGCAAGGTAGTGCGGCTCAAAGCCAACCTGTAAACCCCGTAAAGAAGGGCCAGGCACAAAGATGACAAAACAAGGTAATTCATAATTGGAGCTTTAACAGGTTAATCTCTGCAGCAAAGAAAACCTGCCGGAAATCCAAATCCTAATGTTTTAGTAGGAAATCTCCTAAACTCTTAGTATTTTAACCTTTATTATTAGGAGTTGGCCTTCTCTCCATAAATAATGTATCTTTGCTTCAGGACATTATAATAAAAAGGATTATGAAGAGATTCAAAAACGGCTGGATTATACCGGCAATCATCATCATTGTGAACGTATGTGCCATCTGGATAAGCTGGAAATCACTGCCTGAAACGCTCCCCGCCCACTTTGACCCGCAGGGTAACGCCAGCGGATCTATGGCCCGAACCACCCTGTTATTCTACCCCGTAATAAGTCTGATTGTATGCCTGGCGGTATATGGAATCCATTATTTCAGGCCCGGTAACAACCGTCTGCGGCTCTTAGGGATACATTTTCTCACATCGGCCGTAACCCTGACCATCCTCTCATCAACAATGGTCACCCTTACGTTCGGCACACAACCATTCTTCATGTTCGCTGAACCCGTAATCATGGTATCAGGCATAGCCGCCTTCATTATCTGCCTCCTCAAATCCAGGAGAGCCGCCCTTTCGCGTTAGCGAAATAAAAGGAGGAGCCACAAAATGGCACCACAAAAAAGAGAAGAGGCGCTTCAGCGTCTCTCTTATCATCGAGTGAAACGAGATCGGCCGGAGGCCGCCCTTTCGCGATAGCGAAATAAAAGGAGGAGCCACAAAATGGCACCATAAAAAGAAAGAGGCGCTTTTGCGTCTCTTTCTTTTTGTGGTGCCACCGGGAATCGAACCAGGGACACAAGGATTTTCAGTCCTTTGCTCTACCAACTGAGCTATGGCACCATGGCATTTACCTCAAATGCGGGTGCAAAGATACGGACTTTTTTAACTCCAGCAAGTTTTTGAGCACAAAAAAGTGCATATCACGAAAAAAAGAATTACCTTTGCAGCGTCTAAAGACAAGGATCGGAATGTAGCGCAGTTGGTAGCGCACTACGTTCGGGACGTAGGGGTCGGGCGTTCGAGTCGCCTCATTCCGACCAAAAAAGGGAGCCAAAACGGCTCCCTTTTTATGTCGGAATGATAACTACCTGTTACTTTGCTACCTGTTTGAAGGCCTCGCCAAAGATAAGGTAACCGGTATTGCCGGCTATTGTACCCTCATTCTGCCCCCACAGGAATGGCCAATCATCAAAGTTTTCAAAGTGATCAGGCTTACGGAACAGCAGACCCGGAGCCACATTACCCGGTATGAATGAGAAATCGGCACGGTTGTTTCCGTAGAACACCTGCTTTGGACGCGCGGCACCTACCGTAGCCACAAGCGAATAGTTGTGGTAAGGATGGCAACCGAACATGAATCCCGCAGCCTTGTAGGCGTAGCTCTTGTCAATGATATCCGGGAAGTAGAGGTTAGCAAAGCAGGCTGTCGTACCGAATGTCACTACAGCACCGCTTCCGGCCCAGTTACCCTCACCGATGGGTACACCGTAGGGGTTATTCTTGTCAAATGAATCCAGGTAAGTCTTGTACTTCTGGGCATATGGACGAAGCCTTTCCTTGTACGATGCATCCATATAAGGTATGGCATCCATAGCGGTGCGGATGCTGTTGTTCACGTTGCGATCCAGAGCCGGCCATATCTGCTGCTCAAACTGGTCAAGATATGACTGCTCGCCCGTGGCTACATAAAGCTGCAGATTGGTTGCCATGTTTCCACCGCCGCGGCTAAAGTTCTGACCACCCTGACGTGTCCTTGCATTGGCAGTACGGTTCTGCATCAGCTCTGTTGCCTCGGCCTGCAGACGCTTGGACTGTTCCAGACAGCGTGCAGCCAGATCATCATTATAACCCTTTAGCACACGGCTTGCTGCAGCAAACATCGTGGCCGCATTCATATCACTGTTCAGATTGCGGTTTGTGAATGCCCACATATCATCGGGAGTACCGCTTCGGGTTCCATCCTCCGATTTAACGTACTTAGGCAGGCTGGGATCATAGTGCAGGCCATCAGTTATGGCAGCAGCATCACCCAGATGATGATAATTGTCAAGGACAGAGTTGGACAGAGTCTGTGACATGAATCCTATATTCTCGGCCTGAGCCAACAGGTTAAGCACGCCATGCTCAATATACTGAAGTATATCAGGCTTGCCGTCAGGACGGTGAAGGTCAACATAGCGTTGCTCTTCACTTACAAAGGTCTCGTCGCGCTGCGGATGGAACAGTTCCCAAGCAGCAACCAGATTCTGTACCACATTGATATTTGAGCCTGTCTCGATATCAAAATCACCGGCATCAAAGAATCCGCCTACATTAAGTCCCGGAATCAGCTCATAAGGCTCATACTTGGTATTGGTCTGCGCACCTTGTGAATGAAGGTCAAAGTGATCACTCTGAGGAGCCTGCAGATAACCCTCCTTGAAAGGTTCGCCGTGCCATATCCTGTAAGCCTCATTCACAGTCATATGATTCATATGAATAGGAATCCATACGTCGCTGGTGGCATCGGTAATCCAATTATAGACCGAGCTGTCTATAATAAAGTTGCCCGTCTCATAATCACCATATTTTATATAATAGACGCCGGGCTCAGTTACATCTGAGAAATCAAACTTAACGTAGTTGTACTTGTAGTACTCTCCCCAGACAGAGGTCTTGCCGGTAAATACAAGCTTCTCATTGCCGTCATCATCAATCCTGTAGATTGAAGCTTTTGACAGAGGCTTGTCATTCTTGTCAAGCTCAATAACGGCGGTCTTAGTCTGCGAGGGGATGTAACCCACCTGCGAAAATCCTATATTGGGTTCACGTATCCATCCCTGAACAGAGTTAGGCTCAACTGTCCACGTCACCACCTTTCCGGTCTTGCCGGCGGGCAGCACTGAGCGCAGCACAAACCATCCGTTCTGGGCCAGCATCCGGCCGTCATAGAGTTCCAGAACCGCATCGTCGGAACTGATCTTTATCATACGTTCAGGAGCATCGGGAGCAATTACCACGCTGTGTCCGGTCTCCAGGGGCAACGGATCGACAAAACGGTCGGTTCCGCGGTCGTCGTACGTACGGAACCCCTTGAACTGGCGCGGTTTCTCGCTATTGGGACGGGTTATGGTATTGCTTACGGCATAACGCGGAAAACGGTTGGGGCGACCGTCCATAATGTACGTCTTGCCCCAATACTGTGAGGGCAGAAATTCCAGATTGAATCCTGCATCGCCAGCCAGGAACTCCGGCACAGGCTTGTCCAGATAGACCGCAATCTCCACTGCTTTTCCCTTTGCGGTAACCACTACGCGCGAGTCAAAATCATAATCTTCATAGCGCATGGCCACTTCAACGGAGTTGTTTGCGGCATCCACCTTACGTGAGGGTGAAGCAGGTACAAGATCCCACTGCTCTGGGGTCTTTGACAGACGCACCGCACCACCCTGTACAGTACGCACACCGTGATGAATAATCTCTATACCGGAGTTCTTCTCATCATTGAACCCACCTGAGAAAGTATTACTGAACACAAGCACATTCACGCCTCTGGTCTCAAAATACTCCAGGTCATTCAGTTTAAGGCCAGCCTCCGTCCGGGCCGGTTTACCAAAGGCTGCGACCGATAATGCCGCCAACCCCACAAATAATAATGATCTCTTCATAAGGCAATGGTTAGTAAGTAATTGATTTAGTTGCTGAGTGCTAATATAGGTATAAAATCCCAAAAGCACACAAAACGAACAGTTCTTTCTGTGTACCTTTGCGCCCGATATGGAGAAACTGGTGATTTTTGATTTGGACGGCACGCTGCTCAACACCATTGCAGATCTGGGTAACGCGGCCAATCACACGCTTGCGGAACTGGGTCTGCCGCAGCACACGCTTGATGAATACCGCCTGATGGTAGGTAACGGCATGCGCAAACTCATTATGCGTGCATTGCCTGAGCATCTGGCCGCCGATGATACCTTTGTAGATAACACGCTTGCCGCCTTCCTTGATTATTACGCCAAGCACATAGACACATACACCAAGCCCTACCCCGGCATTCCTGAACTGGTATCCGCACTCGCCGCGCAGGGCTGCAAACTGGCCATAGCATCCAACAAGATACAGGCCGGAGCCGAAAAACTGGCACAGGAGTTCTTTCCCAATATTCCCTTTGTGGCAGTGATGGGGAACAGCCCCCTCTACCCCCTCAAGCCCGACGCCGCCGTGGTGGAATACATCATGCAGAAAGCCGGAACAGACCGTGCCCACACCATAATGGTAGGTGACTCCGGCACCGATATCCAGACTGCCCGCAACGCCGGCATCCCCGTCATTGCCGTCAGCTGGGGTTTCCGCCCGCGCGCTGAGCTTACATCGGCCGATAAGATTGTTGACAGCGCGTCAGCAATTCTTATTGCTGCTACTTTACTATAAAAGTGCTGATGTAGGAGTTATAGCCGCACCAGTAGCCTATTCCTCCCGATACATTTGTAGGCAGATTGCCCGTTGATGTTGACATCATGTAACTGGAGTAGCTGGTGATAGTGCTGTTTGAAAAAGCTTTCCAGAAACTGAAACTCACCGAGTCCATGGTTGACACCTTGATACTCAGCAGAGAGTCCTTGTCAAAATAGCGCTGTTTATTATCCTTGAAATCATCTCTTACCGTCTTTAAGAGAGCAATCCTGATGGTGGAATCAACAATGGCGTCATCGGCCAAACCCATATAGGTGGAGCGGAACTGTCCGATGGCCGGGCCATCCAGGAAAAAACTCTTGAAATACTCTTTCCTGTCCGGCACATTCTCAATATAAAGCAATACCGAGCACAAGGTATCATTGTTTTCCAGCGGATGGCTTACCAGGCTATCCACAACCGGACCGTACAGAGGTATGGTAGTATGGGCAGTGAGCACCTTGTCCCTTGCCTTGATACTCAGGGTGTAGCTCTTGCCAGCCTCGCCACGTATCTGCGATGTGGTGTAGATATATGGCGGGAAGTAGTCCCTGTCAACCTTGCCGGTTAGAACAACCTCATTTTCACCGTCACTTACGGTCACCTTGGCAAATGTCTCCACATAGTCTGATATGTCACTCACCTTTATCTTGTTATCCTTGGACCTGACAGGCAGGGAACGTGATATGATAACCACAGGAAAATCTCCGGCATCAATCCAGCCCTCCACAATGAGTTCATCCTTATCGGTAGGCATAAAGCCATCCTCACACGACTGCCCCAGGACAGCCAGGCCCAAAAACAATGCCAAGTATAGACGAATCCTTTTCATACCGGTTCAGAATTTGCAATAATAACTGATGGACGGAAGAGCATATCTAAGGAAATATATTCCGTGATAATAGAATGAATCATGATACACCTTAAGTCTGTAACCAAGGTCATTCTGCCTGCACAGCACATTGTAGATGCTCAGATTCAAGCCGTGTGACTTTATGAACCTGTCATTCTTAAGGTTCAGGTCATAGTTGACCGACAGGTCCATCCTGATATAGGGTCTGGTCCTCTGGGCGTTGAAATCCCCGTATCGGACCATAATCTTCCTATCTATCATAAAGAAATACTCCGGAGCAGTAAACGGAGATCCGCTTGCGGCCACCAGCACCATGGATGGTTCCCAGCGTTTTCCGGTCTTATACACAGCCACCATATCAAACTCATGCACACGCTCGTGGCTGGCATGATAGTATCCGGTCATATTCTCGCTGTCAAAATACCTCATGGCACGCCCAAAGCTGTATCCCATCCAGCCCGTCAGCTTTCCGGAACGCTTGGAGAGCATCACATCAAGACCGTAGTTATAACCGTCACCCTTAATCAGATGGTCCTCAAAATTGTAGTCAGTGGTTATAAAGTCAATGATTGAACCGTAATACTCAACCTGGTTGTAGAGTTTCTTGTAATAGACCGATGCGTTCAGAGTATAACCGCCATCTATCTCAAACATTCCAGATAAAGTGGCGCCCCTCATGTACTGAGGTCTGAAATCGCCATGTGCTGGCATCCAGAATTCCGATGGCAGTCCCAGACCCGTGATTCCGGTCTCAAAAAGGTACTGATGACGCTGTGACAAGCCCAGAGATATGCTCCAGTCATAATCCCGGCTGTAATATGTAGTGATAAAAGAGGGATCAAGTGATGTGTATCTCTCACCTTGACACAGGAACATGTTCCCGCGCAGGCCAAGCTTGACGTTGACACGGTCCAGAACAAATGCCTGGTAATCGGCATAGGCCGAACTCTCCCAGGCATCACTGCGCGGAGTCTCGGTTGCAGTCACTATAAAGGAATCATCAATGACAGGCGACTGAAGCACAAAGTCATGATGAGACGCCTCGGCGCCCAGCGTCAGCCCCTTCCACGTCAGGCTGCCTTTATATCCCAGGTCCGCAATAGAAGAGGGAGCCTTAAGCTTGCCGGCCTCATGAGCTATATATATGTCCAGGAAATTCCTTGAATGGTATAGGGTCTGTTTTATGTCCAGCCCTTTTTTTCCGTTGTGAATCCAATGCAGAGATTCAGCATCGTTTCCCCATATACTCCTTGAGTCTGTCAGGAATGAGTTCTCCAACAGACCGCCGTTGTCACGTCCCCAGTATGCATCGGCCATGATAACATTATGGTCATTGAGATTACATGTCCAGGTAAGATTGGAGTCAAAGAACGAATAATCAAGCGTAGAGTTCTCAAAACTCATCCATTTGGAATAAAGCAGGTTTATATATGTGTCTCTCAATGATGCGGTCAAAAGGGACTTTTTTCCCATCGGAACCTTTACGGTGCCCTGTGATGAAAGCATGCCCACGGTCAGATCGGCCGATGTCACATCGCTTTCCCTTTCCGTATATGGACTGAACTCAAGCTCGCCCCCAAGACGGTTAGGTGAGCCCGCCGTCTGAGGTGTCCTGTTTAGCGACATGGAGCTGTAATGGGTGGGTATAAACGTTGAGAAGAAACCCAGCAGATGATTCATATTGTATATAGGCACGTCAAGCACCGATATCATGTTGTGCGAGTTCTCACTGCCGTTTATATGCAATCCACCGTTAAGTTCACCTGTGCTCTGCACCCCGGGCAACAGCTTGGAGTAGGTAACGGGATCTGCGTTTCCCATCATCTTTGGAAGCAGATCAAGCATCTTAAGATCCATCTTTACGCTTCCGTCCGATGAGGTACTCACAGTATTGGATTCCATCCTGGCACTTACCGTGACGGTATCCAATATAATGCTCAACTCACCTGTTCCCTGTTGAGCGGCAACAGGAAACAAGTGAGTTGAGATTATAAGTAGTATGACGCTAATTCGCTTCAACTATACTCTTATTTTACATTATCTACTTTATCCTTATATTCATTGAATTCGTCTATCAGGTCAGAAATCTTACCGCCTGTAAGCATTGAGAATACACTTCTTACAATCATGTTAAGCTTGTTTTCCACGTTACGGGCCTCACCGGTTGTAACAAGACGGTAGTACTGTACTCCCATTCTGACAATTGCCACGATACCTACCTCGTACTGCTCTATATCCAGGTACTCGGCAACAGAGGCCTTTGAACCGTCGGCAAGAACCAGAACAGACTCGCGGCTCCACTCCTCAGAATACTTCTGTCCGTCATAAGTACGCTCACATACAGGCTCAGTTACAAGTTTAACCTGTTTCTTGTCAGAGCCATTAAAGCACAGATAAAGATTAATTGATTTGTTCAACTCATCAACAATTGACTTGAACTTAACCTCAGATGTTACTACCTTACGGATACTGTCTTCCAGCTCTATTACCTTCTTTATATCTGATACTGTACCTACCAGCTTAATTCCATTCATCAGACTTCCGGAGATATAAAGCTTCTTGCCATTGATTGTGTCAATGTTGTTCATCAAAGAATCCATAAGATGCATTGCCTGATCATCATCATTAAGTTCAAATACAGGTATGCCCTCAGGGTTTGCAGACAGATTGAATGAGAAAGCATTCTTGTCGGACTTCTTCATGCTGAATGAGGTAGAAACAGACTTGTTGCCCTCATACTCATTCTTTGAAGAGAGCTTGTATCCGTTATTGCACTCAAGAATTGTCTCAATGCCTATCTTACTGCTTGCAATATCAAAGTAACCGTCAACCAGCTTGCTAAGGTTTGTCTTGATGGTAAAGCTTACAACATTCTTCTTGTTCTTGGCAAGAGAAACTATGATCTTCTCAGGAATGTTAACGGCATCCCTACGAATATCAACCACCTTCTCATAATATACGGTTTCATCCTTCTGAGAACGGGTATAGTCTTCATCATCTACATAGTCGGGAGCCTTCAACTGAGTCTCTTTTCCCTGACGCTCCAGCTTGAATACGCAATCGTTATTCATGCTGTCCTTGAAAATCATCTGGAAGTCTTTTGCCTCAGTGTAAATCCACTTCATTGAGTCAGTCTGTGTGAAATGGCCCTTGA
>Ga0265298_10004330_pt1 | contig 18180 bp, 17 predicted proteins | sample AusTroGonzalo_MG_3_FD_193486 | JGI IMG/M metagenome (GOLD analysis project Ga0265298, IMG submission 193486) | Bovine rumen microbial communities from tropical cattle in Woodstock, Queensland, Australia - Gonzalo_01 | ecosystem: Host-associated > Mammals > Digestive system > Stomach > Rumen ... | reverse complement strand
CATCTGGGGAAGCTGGGCCCGGTATGTATGCGGGAACTGTCTGCCCCGGTTCAGGCAGTTTGCCGTGAACGTGATGGGTGTGGAGCCGGCCGGAAGCGACGAGGAGACCGCCCTGAAGGGTATTGAGGCCCTGGAAGCGTTCTACCGGCGGATCGGCATGCCCACGAACCTGCGGGAGCTGGGGGTCAGCGCAACGGAAGAAGACCTGAAGACCATGGCGCACAAATGCGCCGTGGGCGTGGGCGGATCCTTCGGTTCGGCCAGGGTGCTGGATGAAAATGATATGCTGGCCATCTACAGGGCCAGCATGTAAAGACGGATCAAAACAGGAAGCAAACCTTATGCCTTCCCGCGGGAGGCGAGGGTGAGGGAGAAAACGGTGAACGCCCAGGGAGCGAAGCGGTCCGGCTCTCCGGTGAGAAGAGCGGAAAGCTGTTCCCCGGAGACCCAGCGGATTTCGCCGATCTCGGAGGGATCGGGTTCCGGTTCGCCATCGGCGCGGCCCAGGAGCACATGATCATACTCATATTCGCAAAGGCCGTCCGGAAAGACCGCCCGATATACAAAGGCGCCGATTTCCGACAGATCCCGCACGCCGCAGCCCAGTTCCTTGCGGACCCGGGAGCAGGCGGCGCCGGGGACGGTTTCCCCGGCACGGGGATGGGAACAGCAGGAATTGGCCCAGAGCCCCGCGGAATGATATTTGCCGTCCGCCCGGCGGGAAATCAGGTATTCCCGGGTTTCCCCGCTGTCCCGGTACAGCATGACGGAAAAAGCCCTGTGGAGCAGGCCCGAACGGTGGGCCTGCTCTTTTGTTGCCGTTCCGGTTTGCCGGTCCAGCATATCCGTGAGGATCAGGAGATCGTCTTTGGCCGGATCCAGGGTCATGTTATCCTGTTGTGCGGTCATATGCCGCTCCTTTCCGGCCGGATCACGACTGGATCCCGGCCATAAGGTAGGTTTTGGCGTCCGTCGGTTCGCCTCCCCGGAAGCGAAGCTTGACAAACACAGGCGCACAGTACATAAGGCAACTTTCCTCCCGGAAAGTAAGCCGCCGGGCGAAGGCAGTTTCCTCCAGGCAGCGCCAGCGTCCGTCGGAAAGCCCCTGATTTTCCAGCCGGGCCATCAGTTCCCCTGCGGCCCCGTCTGTCCGGAAGGGCTGCATTCTTCCGTCTCCCTCATCCCCCAGGGCAAAGCGCACGCTGGCACCGAGGGTGGACCCGGCGAATCCGTTCTCATTCACGTCAAACTGGAACTCAAACTGGAACGGGGCGGCGGCCAGCAGACGGCAGGATGAGAGAAGGGATTCCGGGAGTTGCCCGCAAATGACCTGCGCCAGATGACGCGCCAGCAGGGAAGGATCTTCCGCGTAGGCGCGTTGCAGAGCGAAGGAAGGAATGCACTCAACGCGCAGATGAAGCCCCGGCCGGGCCGGGAAAACACCCAGATAGCAGGCATACCAGTCTTCGGGCATGCGGCTGAGAAAGGCCCGGTACGCCGGCGCGGCTTCCGGCTTGCCGGCGGCCGCCAGAAAAGCGCAGGACGCGGAGTCATCCCTTTGGGAGAGGAGCAGCTGGATCGCGGCGGCGGGAGATTCGCCGCTGTTCAGGTCCCAGCTCAGGGCGAGCTGGCGCACGTTATCCGCTTCGGCGAACCACCGGAACGCGGCAGCGTGCCCTCCGCATTTCTCCGGCGCCGGATTTGAGCCGGGAGCCAGATCCTCCCGGGCCGTCAGCACATGCAGGTCAAACCAGGGATCCCCGGCCAGGGGAAGCTCAAACCAGAGCTCGGGAAAGCGGGAACCCGGCGCGCTGCGGGCAAAGGCCTCAACCCCGCGCCGGGCAAGCGGGCCGAAAAGGAGCTTTTCACGGCCTCCGGCGGCGGCCAGCGCGTAGATCAGCCGGTAGATCATTATCCAATCCATTGAAACACCTCAACTGAGCGTGGAGAGGGGGTACGGGTTATGAATTCGATGGGGAAAGGGGGAAATCCTGTGAAACGAAAAAAAGAGCCGGACCGCGGCGGGTCCGGCAGGAGGTAAGGATGGAACTTTATTATTCGGTGAAGAGGGCGGTGGAATAATACCGGTCGCCGCTGTCCGGCAGGAGGGCAACGATGGTCTTGCCCTTGTTTTCCGGGCGCTTTGCCAGCTGGATGGCTCCGTAGAGGGCGGCTCCGGAGGAAATGCCCACGGAGATGCCTTCTTTTTTCGAAAGGAGCTTCGCGGTGTCGAAAGCGTCCTGATTGGATGCCCTGAAGATCTCGTCATACACGCTTGTATTCAGGACCTTCGGGACGAAGCCGGCGCCGATGCCCTGGATTTTATGGGCGCCCGCATGGCCTTCGGAAAGTACGGGGGAATCTTCGGGCTCCAGGGCGACGACCTTCACGGCCGGGTTCTGCTCCTTCAGGTATTCACCGGTTCCGGTGACCGTGCCGCCGGTGCCCACGCCGGCGATGAAGATATCGACTTTGCCGTCCGTATCCCGCCAGATTTCGGGACCGGTGGTTGCCTTATGGATGGCCGGATTGGCCGGATTGTCGAACTGGCCGGGGATGAAGCTGTTCGGAATCTCCTTCGCGAGCTCCTCCGCCTTCGCGATGGCACCCTTCATACCCTTGGCGCCTTCCGTCAGGACGATCTCCGCGCCGTAGTTTTTGAGAATATTCCGGCGCTCCACGCTCATGGTTTCCGGCATGGTCAGGATAATCCGGTATCCCCGGGAAGCGGCGATGGAGGCCAGGCCGATGCCGGTGTTTCCGGAAGTGGGCTCAATGATGACGGAGCCTTCCTTCAGCAGACCTTTCTGCTCCGCGTCCTCAATCATGGCCTTGGCGATGCGGTCTTTCACGCTGCCGGCGGGATTGAAATATTCAAGCTTGACCAGGACGGTCGCTTCCAGGCCGAGCGCCTTCTCGATATTGACGACCTCAACGAGGGGAGTGTTTCCGACGAGCCCCAGGGTTCCTTTATAGATATTCGACATGGTAATTTTCCTCCGAATTATTTATTTTGTATATCCTGATTGGCCGGCGATGACGTCCGGCTGCTGACAGCGGCAACACAGCCGGGTGTACCGACACATACAACCCCTTAATCGGGACATCAGCTGCATCTCCTTTCCATCCTGACCTTCCGGACCGCCTTTTCGCAAAAGCCTTTCAGAAGGCCTTTTCAGTACCGCGGCGGCTTCGGATTGAGTGCATCATACACCTATTAACCTACAAAGTCAATAGGTATTTAGAAAAAATTTTTTGAAATTTGACGGCAAAAAATATGACAAAACGGAAGAAATTGCTCGCAAGATGACAGAATATGTGTTATAATTAACCCAAGCATGAGCTTTTTTCCGGAGCTTCGGCTTTAATGGATTCATATTTTGAGGAGGAAAATGAAGATGACAATCAATGCCAAAATGAACGGAACCACCCTGGAAATCGCCCTGGAGGGCCGGCTGGATACCATGACCGCCCCCGAGCTTGAAGCGGAACTGCAGAAGGATATGCCCGGCGCCGAAAGCCTGGTAATGGACTTCAGCAAGTTGGACTACATCTCTTCCGCCGGACTGCGCGTACTGCTTTCCGCCCATAAGACGATGAACTCCAAGGGCGGCATGAAAGTCACCCACGTGAACGAAATCGTGCAGGAAGTGCTCGACGTGACCGGTTTCTCCGATATCCTGAATATCGAATAAGGCCATTACAGCCGATCAGATTCAGGGCCGGGAGGGGGGATCATTTCTGAAGGCGATCACACTGGATGCAGTCCGGGAAAATATCCCGGAAATTACCATGTTCGTGGACAGCGAACTGGAACAGGTGGGCTGTTCCATCAAGGCGCAGATGCAGATTGATATCGCGATTGATGAGATTGCCGCCAACATCTCCCTGTACGCTTATACCCCCGGCACGGGCAAGATGGAAGTGCGCTTCGAATATGAGGAGGAGAAAAGGACCGCCGTGATCAGCTTTATTGACAGCGGTGTCCCGTTCAATCCTCTGGAAAAGGAAGAGCCGGATACCGGTCTCTCCGCGGAAGAGCGGGAGATTGGCGGGCTGGGCATCTTTCTGGTGCGCAAGACCATGGACGGTATGGAGTATGAGCGCAAAAACGGGCAGAATATACTGACGATCAGAAAGAAGATAGGATAAAACCAGGGGAATTCCCTTCAGCCGGCGGCTCTGCGGAGCAGGTCGGCTTTTATCAGGAGGAACCGATGAGGAAGACGAGCAAAACGACGGCGCTGACCGCACTGCTGCTGACGGCGGTGTTGCTGGGCTGCCTGCTGATCCCGGCAATCGCTTCGGCGGACAATATGTATGTGATTCCCGACTCCGACAGGCGGGAACTGACCTATGACGAGCTCTGGGAATATAAGTACAATACGCTTCTGTATGCCTACAATGAAATCCTGGCCAGGCACGGATACAAGTTCGAAACCGGGAGCCGCTGCTACAACTGGTTTACGCAGATGCCCTGGTACCATCCGAACGAAAACGAGAGCTCTTCGAACCATTCGGCGACCTACAGCCAGATGTCCGCGCTGGAAAACCGCAATTTCAACCTGATCAAACAGGTTTACAGGGAAATGCGGGAGATGGGAATGACCAACAAGGGCGGCAAGGGAATGCCGACCCCGCCGGCACAGAATGTGGACAAACCCAGAGGCTTTGAGTATGTGGACCTGAAGGCCGGACAGAAGCTGGCCGTCTATACGGCCCCGGGCGGCAACGCCTACCGGGCCAACAACGGCAAGGCCATGTGCTCCACCAACGGCGCGGTTTACGGCCTGGGCTGGGAAGACGGCTGGCTGCTGATGCTCTACGAGGCCAACAGGGCCGGACAGTACCGTGTCGGATATGTGTACTCTCCGCAGTTCAAAAAGGGTGCGGTGGACGACCTGGGCGAGCTTTTCTGGAACGAGAGCGAATGCGAAGTGCTTATGGACGCGGCCGTAACCGACGACCCGGCCGAAACCGGCGTGCCGCTGATGTACCTGCAGGCGGGGGATCATGTGACCTACCTGACCACGATGTACAACAGCGGGGCCTGGGACTACATTGAAACCACCCTGAACGGACAGACGCTCCGCGGGTTTGTGCAGCAGGGAGCCCTGTCCATCACCGCCGAGGATCCGACGGAAGCGATCGATCCGGGAAACGGCTGATTCCCGGAGCCGGAAAGGGAAAGAAACATAATTTGAGTGAGCGGGAGAAGACAGAGAATACATCTGTCTTTTCCTTATTTAAGAAGGAGGCGGGCGCGTGAGCGAGGCGGCACGGGAGCGGAAGGGACACCGGATTACCTCCCCGGCGGAACTGCATGACTATATTCATGTGACAAGCCCCAACCTGTGGATCCTGCTGACGGTGATCATTCTGATGCTGGCCGGCCTGATTATCCTGGCCGCCACGATCCCTATAGAGAATACCATGCCGGTTCAGGTGGATGTCGACGTCCTCCCGGACGGGCAGCCCCCGATGATTACCTGTTTGCTGAGTGACGAGCGGAAAAGCAACGTAAAGATCGGGATGAAAGTCCGCATTGCCGGGGAAGTGGGAACGGTTCAGGAACTGATCGAGAACGAAACGCAGGTTTTAGCCTCGATTGAGCTTGACCGGGAGGACACCAGGCTGAAGGAAGGATCCTACGATGCCGTGATCGTCCTGGAGAGGACCACCGCGGGTTCGTTCATTATGAGTACGGATACAGAGTAAGGGGATCACCTCGGCCGGCACAATGACGCGGAAAAGGAGCAATTACAGTGGCAAACAGCATTTTCAGACAGGAGAGTATTGACCAGGTCAATTCCCAGGAAATGGTCAAGGATTACCTCAGGGTCACCCACCCGCGGCTGTGGATGGTGATTACGGCTGTGCTGGTGCTGCTGGCGGGGTTTCTCGTGTATTCATCCGTGGCGGAGCAGGAAATCACGGTTCCGGTGCGGGTGAAAGTTTCGACTTTCGAGATGTCCGAAAAGAAATTGCTTGAGGCGGTCTTTGACATAAAGCCCGGGGAACGAAGCAACTACAGCACGGGGATGACAGTGCGCTTTGAAGGGGTCACGGCGGAGATCTCCTACTTTATCGAAACGGCGGACATGACCGAGGTGGTCGCGACGGCGGACGGCCGCAAGGCGCAGGTCCCGGACGGCGAATACGACGCGGTTGTGGTGATCGAGGCCAGCACGCCGATCAGCGAGCTGTTTGAATAACGGGAGAAGGGCAAGTATGAAGCAGAAAGAGACGGTTAAGCCGGTCAGGAAAGGCGTTGTGAAGGTTCCCATCATCATGCAGATGGAAGCCCTGGAATGCGGTGCGGCCTGTCTGGCAATGATCCTGGCCTATTACCGGAAATGGGTTCCGCTGGAACAGGTCCGGGTGGACTGCGGCGTCAGCCGGGACGGCTCCAACCTGAAGAATATTTACCTGGCAGGCCAGAGCTACGGCATGAACGTGCACGGATACAGCATGGAGGTTGAGGGGCTCAAAGCCCAGGCGACCTTTCCCTGCATCATCCACTGGAACTTCAACCACTTTGTGGTGCTCGACGGGTTCAAGGGCGACAAAGCCGTGCTGAACGACCCGGCCCGGGGCCTTGTATACATATCCATGGAGGAGTTTCAGAAGTCCTTCACCGGGATTTGCCTGATGTTTGAACCGGGGGAAGGCTTTACACCCAGCGGAAAACGGAAGAGTACGGTGGAATTTGCCAGGAAGCGGCTGAAGGGCGCCGCTCCCGCGGTGGTGTTTGTGGTGCTGACCACGCTGATCGCCAGCGTGTTCAACGTGGTGAACCCGGCGATGACCCGGGTCTTCTACGACCGGCTCCTGAATGGAAAGGCGCCGGACTGGCTCGAACCTTTTATCATCATTATGCTTGTGCTGGCGGGTTTCCAGCTGATCGCCAAATGGGCCAACCTGATTTTCAGCCTGAAGATCGACGGAAAGATGGCCATCGAAGGGAACGCCTCCTTCATGTGGAAAGTGCTGCGGCTGCCGATGGAGTTTTTCTCCCAACGGATGACGGGCGACATCCTGCTGCGCCAGAGCACCAACGCCACCATTGCGAAAACGCTGGTGGACACGGTGGCGCCGCTGGCGCTGAACACGATCATGATGCTTTTCTATGTGGCGATCATGCTCCGGTACAGCTGGGTCATGACGCTGGTGGGCGTCGGCTCCATGCTGCTGAATTTCTTTGTGGCGCGGTACCTGTCGGAGAAGCGGGTGAACCTTACCCGGGTGCAGATGCGGGACGCCGGCAAGCTAGCCGCCACCACGATGGCGGGCATCAGCATGACCGAAACCATCAAGAGCGCCGGGGCGGAGGCAGGCTTCTTCCGGAAATGGAGCGGATACCAGGCCTCCGTGAACACGCAGGCAGTCGCCTTTGCCCGCCTGAACGCCACCATCGGCGCGATCCCGACACTCATCAATACCCTCAGCGGCCATGTGATCCTCTTTATGGGCGTGATCCTGACGATGAACGGCCAGTTTACCCTGGGCCTGATCAGCTATTTTCAGGGCCTGCTGACCGCTTTCGTGGAACCCGCGATGACGCTGGTGACCGCCGGGCAGACCATCCAGGAAATGCGCACGCAGATGGAGCGCGTGGAAGACGTGATGGAATACCCGGACGATCCCGCACTTGCGGAGGAAGCGGACCGGCCGGAGGATACGGATTATTCAAAACTGAAGGGCGGAATCGAAATCCGGAACCTGACCTTCGGCTATTCACGCCTGGCAGAACCCGTGATCCGTGACTTCTCCATGAAGCTGGAACCGGGCTCCCGAATCGCCATCGTGGGCGGGAGCGGCAGCGGGAAGTCCACCATCAGCAAGCTGGTTGCCGGGCTTTATCAGCCCTGGGAGGGGGAAATCCTCTTTGACGGCAGGCCGGCATCGCAGATCCCGCGGGATGTGTTCACGGGCTCCGTGGCCATGGTGGACCAGGATATCGTACTCTTCGAGGATACGATTGCCAACAATATCCGGATGTGGGATCCGTCCATTGCCGATTTTGAGGTGATCCTGGCAGCCCGGGACGCACAGATTCATGACGATATCATGCAGCGGCCGGGCGGATACAGCGGCATGCTGAACGAGAACGGAAAGGACCTGTCCGGCGGGCAGCGGCAGCGGCTGGAGATTGCCCGGGTGCTGGCCCAGGATCCGTCGGTCATTATCCTGGACGAGGCCACCAGCGCCCTGGATGCCAAGACGGAGTACGAGCTGGTGAAGGCGGTGAAGGACCGCGGGATTTCCTGCATCGTGATTGCCCACCGGCTGAGCACGATCCGGGACTGTGATGAAATCATCGTGCTGGACAAAGGTCAGGTGGTCGAACGCGGAAAGCATGCTGAGCTGCTCGCGAAAGGCGGAACCTATACGGAACTGGTGACTTCAGAGTAATGATTCAAGAGTACAGAGTGGAGTTTCGACCGAAGGGAGAAACAATGAATGGGCTGGTTTGACGAGCAGATCAGGCAGAGGGCGGAGAGCGACCGGACGGTTCTGGAAGATTCCTTCTACCAGATGGCCGGCGCGGTGCTGAACAAGTGGACCGCGGACCGGATCGAGGACGAGCGGCTGGTGGCAAGCGAAGCGCTGGGCAGCATCTTGAAATACTATCACCAGAAGCCTGTGGAGATTCCGGAGGAGATCACGGATATCAACGACCAGATCACCTATGTGCTGCGCCCCACGGGCCTGATGGTCCGGGAAGTGCAGCTGGAGGAAGGCTGGCAGAACGATGCCTACGGCCCGATGCTGGGCTGTTTCCGGGAAAGCGGGCAGACCGTGGCGCTGCTGCCCGGAAGCGTATGGGGCTACTGGTATGTGGATCCGGAAACAGGCATGAAGAACCGCGTGACGAAAAAGACCGCGAAACTGTTCCGCACGGAAGCACTGTGCTTCTACAAGCCGCTGCCGATGAAGAAGATCGGGATTCCGGGCCTGCTGAACTATATGTGGAAATGCGTCTCCCGCGGGGACCTGGCGCTGATTATCCTGGCGGCGCTGTCCATGACGCTGATCGGCAAGCTGGAGCCCAGCATCACTGCACTTTTGACGGGCAGAATCCTGCAGGGCAAGCAAATGAATATGCTGATCGGCGCGGGGGTATTCCTGGTGGCGACGGCTTTTTCCGGCCAGCTGATCTCGATTGTGCGGGAGCTGCTGATGGACCGGATCAGCACCAAGACGTCCATGGCGGTGCAGAGCTCGGTGATGATGCGGGTGCTGAGCCTGCCGGTGAGCTTTTTCCGGGGGTATGCCTCCGGCGACCTGGCCAACCGCGCCAGCTGCGTGGACAGCCTGTGCAACATGATCCTGCAGAATATTTTCAACCTGGGGCTGAGCAGCCTCATGTCCCTGCTTTATATCATGGACATCGTGCGCTTCGCGCCGGCGCTGGTGCTTCCCTCCGTCGCGATCATCCTGGGCACGCTGGTGGTGAGCGTGGCGGCGGCCGTTGTGCAGATGCAGATTGACCGGAAGAAGATGAAACTGCAGGCGCAGGAACAGGGCATGAGCTACGCCATGCTCAACGGCATCCAGAAGATCCGGATGTCCGGATCGGAGAAGCGGATGTTTGCCCGCTGGGGCCGGCTCTATTCCAAGACGGCGAAGCTGGAATACAACCCGCCGCTGTTCCTGAAGCTGAACACCCTCATTACCCTGGCGATTACGCTGCTGGGCACGGTTCTGCTTTATTACCTGGCGGTAAAGACCGGGGTGAGCCAGAACGAATATTACGCCTTCAGCATGGCCTCGGGCCGCCTGACCGGCGCCTTCGTCGCGCTGGCGGGCATCGCGACTACCGTGGCACAGATCCGGCCGGTGCTGGAGATGTGCGAACCGATCCTGAAAGCGGAGCCGGAAGTGACCGAAGAAAAGGAAATCGTGACAGAAGTCTCGGGCAATATCGAAGTGAGCCATGTGACTTTCCGCTATGAGCAGAATACACCGTACGTGCTGAAGGATCTGAACATGAAAGTCCGCAGCGGGGAGTATGTGGCGATTGTCGGGCGCACGGGATGCGGAAAATCCACGCTGGTGAGACTGCTGCTGGGCTTTGAGAAACCGGAGACAGGATCGATCTTCTACGACCAGCACGACGTGGCCAACGTGGATCCGAGGAGCCTGCGGAAATCGATCGGCGTTGTGATCCAGAACGGCGAGCTGTTCCAGGGCGACATCTTTTCCAACATCACGATTTCCGCCCCGCAGCTGAAAATGGAGGACGCGTGGGAGGCGGCGGAGCTGGCCGGCATCGCGGATGACATCCGGGAAATGCCCATGGGCATGCAGACGCTGATCTCCGAGGGCCAGGGAGGCATCTCCGGCGGGCAGAAGCAGCGCCTGATGATTGCCCGGGCGGTGGCGCCGAAACCGAAGATCCTGATCTTTGACGAAGCGACAAGCGCCCTGGACAACAAGACGCAGAAGCAGGTGTCCGACTCGCTGGACAGCCTGCAGTGCACCCGGATCGTGATCGCTCACCGGCTGAGCACTATCCGGAACTGCGACCGGATCCTGGTGATGGACCAGGGCACGATCGTGGAGGAAGGCACCTATGACGATCTGATCTCGAAGGACGGGCTCTTTGCGGACCTGGTGCGGAGGCAGAGGCTGGATGTGGAGAGCTGAGAGCGGAGGTTATTGTTGAGTACATTTTGTGTTGAATTAAAACGGGTTGTGGACGACAGCTATGAGATTGAGGTCGGGTGGGGGCTGGCGGGAAAGCTGGCGGCGGACCTGGCCGGAGGGCTGTGCGGCGGACGGCGGCGGTTCGCCCTGATCACCGACACGACGGTGGAAGAGCTGTACGCCCGGGAGATCCTCGAAGTGCTGTCGGAGGCCGGATTCGAAGGGGAGATCTTCGCCTTTCCCGCAGGGGAAAAGAGCAAAACCCGGGAAACCAAGGCGGACCTGGAGGACCGGATGCTGGCAGCCGGATACCGGCGGGACTGCTTCGTGCTTGCCGTCGGCGGCGGGGTGGTTTCGGACCTGGCCGGATTCCTGGCGGGGACCTACGGGCGGGGCGTGCCCTTTATCAACTACGCCACGACGCTGCTGGCCGCAGCCGACGCCTCCGTGGGCGGGAAAACGGCGGTGGATACGCCCCTGGCCACGAACCTGATCGGCCTGTTTAACCAGCCTGCAAAGGTGTATATCGATATCGCATGCTGGAAGACCCTCCCGGCCCGGGAGATTTCAGGAGGCCTTGCGGAAACCATCAAACACGCATGCCTCGCGGATTACGCGTTCTTTGAATACCTGGAGACGCACATGGACGCGATCCGGAACCATGCCCCGGAAGCCTGCGGGGAGATCGCCCGGAAAAACTGCGATATCAAATACCGGGTGGTGATGCGGGATGAACGGGAGGCCGGAGAGCGGGAGGTGCTGAACCTCGGTCATACGGTGGGTAGAGCCATCGAGACCGAAAGCGGATACCGGCTGATCCACGGGGAGGCGGTGTCCATCGGCCTGATCGCGGCCTGCGCCCTGGCGACGGAAACGGGATATATGACGGCGGAGGAGGCAGGACGCGTCCGCGCGCTGCTTAAGCGGGCCGGACTGCCGGTCGGCATTCCCGGGTATATCGACCGGGAGGCGCTGGTGCGGCGGCTGTATACGGACAAAAAGGTCCGCAACGGAAAACTGCGCTTCGTGATCCCGAAGGGCATTGGGGCGGTGGTCCAGTTCCGCCCGGGCGTCTGGGCGGAGGAAGTCAGCGAGGAGACCGCCGGGAAGATCATCATGGCAATGGACACAGAAGAACATTGAAAGAATCCCAGAGGGAAAAAATGGAAAACGAGATCGATAAGAAGAACGAAGTAGATACCGAAACATTAAAGAAAATGGAATCGGGAGAAATCCCCGGCAATGAGGCCGGGGGAAAGGCCAAGAAGAAAAAGAACCGGATCTGGATGATTCTGTTTGTCCTGCTCAATATCGGCGTGGTTGTCTGGGCAGCGCTGAACGAATTCAACGGAAAACCGCCGGGAGCCATCGGGCTGAAGTTTACCCCCAAGGCGCTGCTTTTCCTGGGGTGCACGGCGGGATGCCTGGCGGTACTGCTGCTGGCGGAAACGCTGAAATACTGCCTGATGATGCGCAGCCTGAAGGAGCCCGTTTCCTTCCGCGTCGCCTTTGAGACGGCGGTGCTAGGGAAATATTACGACAGCATTACCCCCTCGGGGGCCGGGGGACAGCCGTTCCAGATTTACTGGCTGCATAAACACGGGTATTCGGACGGCGGTTCTTCCGCGATGCCGATTACCGGGTATGTCACGGCGCAGATGGGCTTTATCCTGCTGGCGCTTGGCGTGTTCATCTTCTGGCGGTCGGTGGACCTGGAGGCGATCCGGTATACGGCGTACGCGGGGCTGATGCTGTTTTCCCTGATTCCCTTCCTGCTGGTGCTGTTTTCCCTGATGCCGGAAACGGTGAAGAAGCTTGTTTCCGCGGTGATCCGTTTCTGCGGAAGGCTGAAAATCGTCAAGAAACCGGAAGAGACGACGGAGCAGGTCATGGGCATGCTGAACAGCTACAACGAAAGCTTCAGCATGATCGTGAAGGACAAGGTGACGGGGCTGTGCCTGCTTGGGCTTTCCCTGATCTTCCGGCTCGCGCTGTGCTCCATGCCGTATTTTGTGCTGAAAATGTTCGGCGCCTCTGTCAAGTTCATGCCCATCTTCTGCTCCACCATTTATATCTATGCGTCCATCGCGCTGGTGCCGACGCCGGGGAACGCCGGGGCGGCGGAAGGCGCGTTCTACCTGGTGTTTTCCGCCATGGGATCCAACGGTGTGTTCTGGTCGATGCTGATCTGGCGGCTGTTCAGCCACTATTCCTTCATCATCGCCGGGGCGATCGTGTACGGGGTGAACGCCATCGAAGCAAAGCGGAAGGCGAAAGAAAACCGGAATTCAGAAGCCCAGAAACAGAACGAATCGCCTGATGGAAACCACAATTCAGAAGGCGGAATTCAGGGTGAAACCGGGACGGCGAAGAAAGAAGATTCTCCGGCTGCATCAGGGGACGCTCGGGACAGGTAAAACGTGAGGAGTGAAGATTTTTTTCAATGGTTAAGTCGGTTCAGTTTATCGACAACTATTTCCCGGTGATCGACGGGGTGACGGAAACGGTCCACCATTATGCGCAGCAGCTGGATGCGGTGGTGGTCTGCCCGGAGATGGAGCGGCACTATATGCAGGAGTACTCCTTTCCCTACAGGCTGCTGACATCGAAAACCGTGAGGGTTCCCTTTTCCCGCTACGCCAGCGCGGTGCCGCTGCTGGACAGGGAACTGCCGGAGAAGATTGCCGGGGAACATCCGGAAATCTTCCATATCCACAGCCCCAGCCTAATGGGGGAATACGCGCAGAAGCTTGGAAAGAAGACGGGAATCCCGGTGGTGGCGACATTCCACAGCAAGTATTACGACGCGATTTACGAATTCACGAAGAGCCGGGCGATTTCGAAGATGGTGACGGACAGGATCGTGAAGCTGTTTGACAGCTGCGACGAGGTCTGGGCCTGTTCGGAGGAGACGGGGGAAACGCTGCGCTCCTACGGATACCGGAAGCCGTATTACGTGATGCCCAACGGCACAGACGTTTCGGCGCCGGAAAACCCGGAGGAGGTGAAGGCGCGGGCCGCGGCGGAGTACGGGATTCCGCCGGGGAAAAAGGTACTGCTGTTTGTGGGCCAGCAGATCTGGTACAAGAACCAGAAACTGATTCTGGACACTTTCCGGCGGCTGTGCGACGGGAGCGGCGACTGGCTGCTGATCATGGTCGGGACCGGAAAGGACGAGCAGGCGATCGAACGCTACGCAGCCTCCCTGAATCTTTCGGAGCATGTGCTCTTCACCGGCTTGATCCGGGACAGGACACTGCTGCAGGGCGTGTACCTGAATGCCGGACTGCTGTTCTTTCCTTCGGTGTTCGACAATGCGCCGCTGGTACTGCGGGAGGCGGCGGTACTGGGGGTCCCGACGCTGGTGGTGGAGGGTTCCAACGCCGCGGGGGCGATCAGGAAAAACGTGAACGGGTTCATCGCCGCCGAGACACCAGAGGCGATGAGTGCGGAAATCGAAAGGATTTTCCGGGAGGAGGATATCCGGAAGATCGGCCGAAATGCGCAGGAGACCATTCCCCTTTCCTGGGAGAAACTGGCCCCGATGGTGGAAGAACGGTACCGGGAAGTCATTCAAAGAGTGAAGAGTGAAGAAAGGAAAGAATGATGCAGACCCCAGCGAGGAGCGGAATCGAAGAGAGGAAAGATCCGGCACTGTACCGGCTGATCCGCCGGGGTTGCCTGCGCCTTTCCCCGAAATACACCCTGTACGGTACGGAAAACCTTCCGGAGGAACCGGTGATCATTGTCGGCAACCACAGCCAGATGTACGGCCCCCTGGCAGGGGAACTGTATATGCCCCGGCCGCATTTCATCTGGTGCGTGGGGGAGATGATGAACCGGAAGGAAGTGCCGGAATACGCCTTCAGGGACTTCTGGGCCGGGAAGCCGCGCCGGACCCACTGGTTCTGGCACCTGGCCAGCCATGCGATCGCGCCGCTGGCAGCCTATGTGCTCTCCCACGCGCATACGATCCCGGTCTATCATGATGCCCGGGTGATGACGACCTTCAAAAAAACCATCGAGGCTCTGGAGGCCGGGGCGGACGTTGTGATTTTTCCGGAAAGCACCGAACCGTACAACGCCATTGTTACCCAGTTCCACAGGCATTTTGCGGACCTGGCCAAACTGTTTTACAGAAGGACGGGAAAAGCCGTCTGCTTTGTGCCGATGTATGTGGCGCCGAAACTGGGGAGCATTCATTTCGGTACGCCCGTGCGGTATAACCCGGAAGCTCCGGACGAGGAGGAACGGGAGCGGATCTGCCTTTCCATGATGAACGCGATCACGGACCTGGCTGTTTCGCTGCCGCCGCATACCGTCGTGCCCTATCTGAATATCCCGAAGGATCAGTATCCGCTGAACACGGACGGCCGGAAAGAGGGAGGCAATCTTCCCTGAACGGCGGTTGTGTGATATAGTAGAAACGATGAAACATCCCGGGAGAAAACCCGGGATACAAAGGAGACCGGTATGCGAAAACTGATTTGTATTTGCCTGGCGCTTGTGCTGTTGGGGATCTGCGCTGCCTCCGCGGAGGGGAAGATCATCCCTGTTTCGGATCAGGTGACCATTCCGAAGGTTGTTCCGCAGGATCACGCGGCGCCGGAGGGCGAGAGCCCGCTGACCGGCCTTAAGGACAGCGGCGAGCCCTATACCCCGATTATGCTTCCGATCGACAATTCCCCGGAAGGACATCCGCTTTGGGGAATCGGCGACGCCAGCGTTCTTTTCCAGGTTCCGCTGAAAGATAACGGCGGGACGCGGCTGGTGGCGCTGTTCGGGGACACCTATCCGGAACAGGCGGGCGGTGTCCGCTCCGCCCGGATGAGCATACTCCCCCTGGCGAAGGCATACAGCGCCGTATTCGCCTATGCGGGAATGCCCCCGATCCAGACCGGACCGGTCAGCGTGGATACCTGGCTGACGGAATTCGGATACCGGAAACCGACGCGCCATTACAGCCTGCTGGGCGGCCAGTACCGGGAACGCGTGTCCTTCGTGAAGGATCCCCATAATCTGAGCGCTCATGTCAAAGAGCTTCACGATCATATCGCAAAAAGAAAGATGAAGTTTGAGGACAGGGCATTCCTGTTTACGGATGAGCCGCTGGACAGGGGAGAGAAGGCCGTGACAGTCTCCGTTGAGTACCAGAATCACAAGAATCCCGCCAAAACAAGCCCCAACAGTGCCGGCACCTTTACCTATGTGCCGGGGACGGGTTATCTCCGCACGGGAGAGTCGGGGGAGATGACGGACAGGACGACCGGGGAAGCGGTTCCCTTTGCCAATGTCATCATCATGAGGGTTTCCGTCGAATGGGAAAAAGGCTATCCCTATTATACGGACCAGATGCGCGGCAGCGGGCAGGCGGATATCTTCCAGTCCGGAAGGTATATCCGGGGCGCGTGGCTGCATCCGGACTACGCGGACCGGCTGGTGTTCCTGGATGAAACCGGAAAAGAGCTGACGTTCCAGCGGGGGAAGACGTTTATTGTCCTGGGCGATAAGATCATCGTATCCTATGACGAACAGTGATGAGGAATACCATCCGTGAAAAAGACGCTGAAATACATTCTTGTCGGGATCGGCGGCTGTGCGGTGACCATGCTGATCCTGACCGGAGGCCGCTGCCTGATCAGGGGCACCTCCTTTGAAGCCGGACTCAAGGATTTCTGGAACTGGGCGATCTCCGCCATGAGCGGTTTTTCCCTCGGCTATGCCTGCCGGATCAACGACGAAAAGAAAAAGAATCAGGACAAGGGCGGCGAAGGCGGCTCCGGCCCTGAAAAGCAATAAAAGAAACGTCCGATGCCATGCAGAAGATAGGCATCGGACGTTTTTTACAATGATATTTCAGAGCAGGTCAGCGGGGGCCGGTCATTCCGGAACCCGTCCCTCACTGAATGATACTGGTCTTTGTTTCAAAGGATTCCCGGGTGGTGGCGCTGCTGGTTGCGTCCACGATGTCGGCTTTGCCGATCAGCAGGACCGCCACGGCCTGCATGGAAGGATCCACGCCCAGCTTTTCACACAGCGCGTCATGGTTATCCCCGTTCAGCGACATGGTCGGGGAGGACACGATCTTGACGCCGTATCCCAGGGCAGACGCGGCGATGACCATGTTCTGCGCGGCAAGACCGCAGTCGAAACTGGCATCCGGCGATTTGGAAGATCCGCTTTTGTAGATGATGATGGCCGCCGGGGAATCGCCCAGGGAGGCCTTGGCGCCGCTTCCGCCTGCCGGAGGCGCGGGCATATCGCCCTTCGGCGCTCCTTCGGGCTTTCCTTCAGGCATTCCTTCAAGCATCCCTCCCGGGAATCCTTCGGGCATCCCTTCCGGCGCTCCTTCCGGTTTTTCACCGGAAGGACGGCCAAAGCCCATGCCGGAGCCGCCGATTTCCTTCATGACATCCTTGTTGGTCACAGCCACAAAGAACCAGGGCTGCTGGTTGATGGCGCTTTCGGTGGACAGGCCTGCCTTCAGGATCGTTTCCAGATCCTCCGCGGGAACCGCTTCGTCCGTAAAGGCCTGGGTGGTGCCAGTGCCCATGATCACGTCAACCGCAGAGTCCGCGCAGGCAGCGGACGCGAGCGCGAGTGTCAGAACCAGAATCATTCCGATCAATCTATTTATTTGAATGAACCTCCATACAAAATCTGATTTGGGATACATACAGGATAGGCCCGTAACCTTAAATGAACTTAAAAAAGCGGAAAGGGCAAAGCCCTCGAACAGCCGTTTTCCGGCTGCCTGTGAGCCACCCTTTCCGCTTTTCCCGGCCCGCCGGCTGCTCAGGGGGCTGCGGGAGCGCTGCGGGGGAAGCAGAACTCAAAAGCGGTATTGTCGATATCGAAGGAATAGGCCCGGGGTTTTTCCGTGGTGCTGCCGTCCCCGGTGTATTCTTCAAGATAGGGATCCCACCCGGTAATCACGAGCACGGCCCTGTGTCCCGGCTCAAAGGTATGCACGGTGGGTTGGAGATAGATCGTGTAGTCGTAATATTCTCCCGCTGTCACCGGTTCACTGTGCTTTGTGTAATCCCGGCCGTCATATCCGCCGCCGTAGTCCTGCAGATCGGTAAATCCGTAGGTGACGAGTTTGGCGGTGGTGCTGCTTTGCACCAGTTCCTTTATTTTTATCCGGGAAAGCCTGTCGCCTGCTTCGATCTCGCCGATTGTTTTTTTGGGCACCAGGTCTCCCAGCCTCGTCTTGGTGAGATAGGCCTTGAATTCCGTTTCACCGTCGATGGTATCGATCAGCGCAGCAGACACCATCATGGCGTCTTTGTCCGCGTCAGGCGTGGACATCCTGAGATGGACCTCCGGGATGCCGCAGATCGTGTAGCTGTCCGGAAGATCGAAAATGTAGGTCGCGCAGGTGTCTTCCGGCAGGGAAAGATAGTAGCTGTCCCGCAGGAGTGCTCTGCCGAAATCATCAGTCCCCTGGAGATACGCGTCGCAGTATTCCTGGATGCCCTCCGTGTCCACATGTGAAACCGCCTCCGGGTTGGCTGCTTTGTTATA
>Ga0265298_10004329_pt1 | contig 18183 bp, 13 predicted proteins | sample AusTroGonzalo_MG_3_FD_193486 | JGI IMG/M metagenome (GOLD analysis project Ga0265298, IMG submission 193486) | Bovine rumen microbial communities from tropical cattle in Woodstock, Queensland, Australia - Gonzalo_01 | ecosystem: Host-associated > Mammals > Digestive system > Stomach > Rumen ... | reverse complement strand
GTCCCGATAATCAAGCGAGTGCCAAGGCTACGATTGAAGTAATACCGGGAACTATGGCGTTCGATCTCGTTGAAGGTAGCGATAATCAAACGGTTGTTGCAGGCCAAGACATTACTCCGATAGTTTATCAGTACAAACATGTGAAAAAAATTGATGGTAAGGGGATCCCCCAAAATTTGAAGGTGGAACAAGATAAAGAAAAGAAGCAAGTTAAGATTTCTGGAACAGTGGATCCTAAATCGGCTACTCATGAATACGGTTATTCTTTCGAATTGACGGATTTTTATGGTAACACAAAGACTGTATCGGGCAAGGTGAATGTCGTTGCGTCTATTGACGAAATTTCGTCTTCCTCTACACCGAGCGAGGAATCGTCGAGCAGTTCTGCCAAGTCCTCGAGCTCTAGCGTAGAATCCAGCAGCAGCTCCGCGAAGTCTAGCAGCAGTGCTTATGCGACATCTTGCGGTTCGATGGTGACTTCTTGCACCTCTACGTTGTCGTCCAGCAGCCACAAGGATTCTGACAGCTCTTCGAGCTCCCAGAAACAAGAGCAAAAGAGTTCGTCTTCTTCGGCTCCGCAGTCCTCGTCGTCTTCGGACGAAAAGACCAATAGAATTGTTGCGGCTACAATGCTCAATGTAAAGTTCAGCTATGCGAACAATGAACTGACGGTTGTGCAGCCGACGTCTTCGATGGTGCGCGTGCAGGTGTTTGACTTGACGGGCCATCTGGTGGAATCGTTTGCAGAATTTGTCGATGGTGCCAAGAGCTTTGGCTTCGCTCATTTGAACAGGGGCAATTACTTGGTGCGCGTTGAATGCGGTAGCCAGGTACGTGCTGCAAAAATCGCTGTCAAGTAGCGCTGGATGACATGCAAAAAAAGACTCCGCAGTGGCGGAGTCTTTTTCGTAAAATGATAATTTGAATTTTAGTCGAAGGTAGAAGCGAGTATAGCAAGGCCGCAGGACCGAAGCTGTACAAGTCGTACAGCGAGAGTCCGAGAACGCCGCTAGACGACGCTTCTAGCGAGACTAAGTTCTTGCGGCGAGTTCTTCCGGCGTCCTCGACAAAATATCCCAGTCGCCACGCTTGATGATCTTGTAGGCGTAGCCCTGTTCCGTAAGGAACAACTGACGGTTCATTGCAAATTCCTGTTCCTTGGAGTCTTGCGTCACGATGCTGTAGAAGTGGGCTGCACCGCCGTCGCTCTTCGGGCGCAAAACACGGCCAAGACGCTGGGCTTCTTCCTGACGGCTTCCGAACGTACCCGAAATCTGGATGAGTACGTTGGCGTCCGGCAAGTCGATAGCGAAGTTACCGACCTTCGAAACCATGAGGTTCTTCTGTGCGCCGGAGCGGAAGGCGCCGTACAGCTTTTCACGTTCCTTGTTCGGCGTCTTACCGGTAATCAGCGGAATCTGCAAGTCTTCGGAGAGCGCTTCGAGCTGGTCGATGTACTGGCCGATGATGAGCACGCGGTCGTCCGGCTTGCTGAAGTACTTGAGCAAACGTTCGACGATGTCCGTCTTTTCGGGGTTCGTGCTGGCAAGAGTAATCTTGTCGCGCACGGGGGCGAGTGCGTACTTCATCTTGAGTTCCGGATCCATCGGGATACGGATTTCGTTACAGTCAGCGGTGGCAATCCAGCCTTGAGCTTCGAGGATGCGCCACGGAATGTCGAACTTTTTCGGTCCGATCAAGCTGAACACTTCAGTTTCCTTATGGTCTTCACGGACGAGCGTTGCCGTAAGGCCCAGGCGGCGCGTGGCCTGCATTTCGGTACTCAGGCGGAACACCGGAGCCGGGAGCAAGTGGACTTCGTCGTAAATCATGAGGCCCCACTTTTCTTGGCTGAAAAGCGGGAAGTTGGCGAGTTCCTTCTTGACCTCTTCTTCGGTCATTTCCGGTTCCTTGCCTTCCTTGTTTTCGTCGCCCTTCTTGGCGCGCTTGCGCTGCGTCAAAATCTGGTAGGTGGCAACGGTCACCGGGCCGATTTCCTTGACTTCGCCGGAGTATTCCTTGACCTGGTCAAGCGTGAGGTTCGTCTTGTCGCAGATTTCGCGGATCCACTGACGAGAAGACGAAATGTTCGGTGTCAAAATTAATGTTTTAGTTTGTACCAAAGCCATCGTGGCAAGGCCAATCACGGTCTTACCGGAACCGCAGGGGAGAACGATCACGCCGGAACCGCCCTTTTCACTACCGCTCGCGTAGAACACCTGTGCGGCATCCTTCTGGTAATCGCGGAGGTTGAACGGCTTACCTGAAACGGTCGTTTCGCGGAGACGAATCGGGAGCGGATCGCCGACGGTATAACCGGCCAAGTCTTCGACCGGGAAGCCTGCGTTTGTAAGCACCATCTTGAGGTGGCCTCGGCGTTCCGGATCTACAACAACGTGCGTGTCGTCGATGTATTCGATGACAAACGGTTCGACGTCCTTGAGCTTGCAGATTTCGACGAACATAATCTTGTCGTCGGATTCCATGATCAAGCGGCCGTCTTCTTTCTTGAGACGAAGGAGGCCGTAGCGGGCCATGTAGTCTTCAACTTCGGTGATGACCGTCGGAGGGATCGGATAACGGCTCTGGGATTCGAGTCTTTCGATGACGTCGGGTGCGCGCAGGCCTGTAGCGGCTGCGTTCCAGAGGCTCAGATGAGAAATCTTGTATGTGTGCAAGTGCTCGGGACTTTTGACAAGTTCAGTAAAGGGAGCGATTGCATCACGTGCGGTGGTATAATTAGGATTATCGACCTCGACCATGATTTCGAGGTTACTTTGTACAATGATTGCGCCATTCGGATTCATAGAGCGACAAATTTAGTTATTTAGGGCGCGTTTCGCAAGTCGTACGTTTTTGCTGATTTTCTTACTTAATAGTCTCTCATCGCTCTTTGCTCATCGCTCAAGGCTCATCACTCATTGCTAAAAGAAAAACTCCCCGGAGTTGAGTCCGAGGAGTCTTTCGAGCCGCCCAGCAGATTTGAACTGCCGACCTGCTGATTACGAATCAGCTGCTCTACCAGCTGAGCTAGAGCGGCGAAGCGAGAACAAAGATAGTAAAACGAATATTATTTGTCAAGATTCTCTGACAACCTTTATTTTTTTTTCTAAAATTGTTCTACAGAAATTTTTTTAACATGGAAGCTTAATTATGGCTAACGAATCTAATAACAATAATTCTGAATTGAAGGCATTCTTTGTCAATCATGGTACGAAGATCGCAGTGGTGTTCGTCATCATCGTTGCTATTATTGCTGGCATCGTCCAGTACAGGGACGCTCGCAAGGCTGCTGCCGCTGAACAGAGCGAACTCATCGGTGTGGGTCTGACCTACCTCTATGCCGGCGAAAAGGACAGCGCCTTGGTTGAATTCGAAAACAAGATTGCCGAAGGCAAGCTCGAAGGTCTTGCTCTTGCCAAGGCTTCTCTCCTTGCTGCAAACATCAAGTACGAAAAGAAGGACTTTGATGGTGCCGCAATCCTCTTCCAGAACTCTCTCGACAACGCTGGTTCCGTCGCTCTCGTGCGTTCGGCCGCCATGCATGGTCTTGCCGCAGTGAAGATGGAAAAGGGCGACTTCTCCGCCGCTGCAAACTTCCTCGAAAAGTACATCAGCGAATTCGGCAAGCGTACGGGCGACAAGGAAGACCGCTATCAGAAGGACGAACCGGCTGACGAAGTCCCGATGGTTGCAGACGCTATGTGGAAGCTCACGCTCGTGTACCAGCAGCTCGGTGCAAGCGACAAGGCCAAGGCTACTGCCGAACGTCTCCTCGTGGTCTACGGTGACAACCGCGCCCTCGCTGACAAGGCTAGAAAGTTCCTCGCAAGCCTCTAATTTTAGTTACTAGTTAATAGTTATGAGTTACTAGAGAATGCTTTTAGAACGTTTCCAGTAACTAGCAATTTGAAACTTAGAACTCTTAAGAGCTCGTTTCCCTGGTGGAAACGAGTTTTTTTTACATATAAATCCCGCTTATGACAAAATAAAATTATATTTTTCTTACATCATCAAAAAAATAACTGGAGGGAAACCATGAAAAATATTTTCTTGGCTGTGGTTGTTGCAGCGTTTTCGCTAGCCTTTACAGCTTGCGGGGATTCCCCTGAAAAGCTTGTAGATGATATGGTAAGGGATGCTGTAAAATGTGGGACGCACGAACTGGACAAGACAGAGTGCGATAAACTAGATACGGAGTACAAGGTCCGCAAGGCTAGTTTCCCGAAGGAAGAACAAAAATGGATCGAGAAGGAAGCGCTTGGAAAGTTCCTGTTGGAGATCAACAGGATCGACGACGAAAAACGTGCTAGATTATAGACAAGGCTAAAGTCCAGCCAATGATGAACATCGCGTAATAAGCGATGTTCCAAATGATGTCGGCTTTAACGGTAGGCGCTCCCCAGCGGAGCGTTTTCTTTTTGGGAATAAATCCGCAGAAAAGTCCGGCGATAAAACCGTACAAGTGGCCGAGGATGTCGGCGTTTTCGCCAAGGCCGAGGAACACGGCAAGCGAGGCGGCACCGCAAAGCGGAGCGAAGCGACGTAGCATCCCGTGCGTTTCGCGAGGCATAAGGCGGAACTCGATGACTGCAAGGCAGCCGATGACGGCAAAGACGAATCCCGAAAATCCGAGCGAGCGGAAACTTGTCTGTACGGTAAGGGCAACGAAGAAGTTCGCGATAGCGGCTCCGACGGCGAGGAACGGAGCGAGCTTTGCAAGCGGGATGCGGTAATGCAAAAGGCTTAAGGCGAGGTAGCCGGAAACGAGGTTTCCGGCGAGATGTCGTTCGTCGCCATGAAGCGTCATGGCGGTAATCGTACGCCACCATTCTCCATGCATAATCTTTCCGGCGTCTGCGATGCCTGCATTGTGCATCTGGCTTACGGCTCCCGAAAAATCGAGCAAGGTGCAGACGACGGGTACGGCGAGTACCCATAGCGGCTGGAGGCTGAATTTCAGCGGGAGCGGCGGGTTCTCGTCGCGAGGCGGATTCTCGCGGTGGTAAAGGCGGATCTGGAATTGCGCTGTACGGCGCTTATCGGTTTCTACGAAGATTTGGAAGGGACCTTCTTCGGAACGCTCAATGCGGTGCGGGATTCCCTGCGATAAAAGGACGAGGCTCTCGTCGCGAATTTGTTTGAAATTTCCTTCGCTGATGCGGACTTCAGATGGAACTTCCTGAATTTCATCTTGGAAAACTTCAAGTTTATCTGTAGCGGGCCTTTTGCGGATCATCGGCGACAAGAATCGTGGCATGTGAACCTTCCTGATTTAGAGCGCTATTGAATTTGCGCCGCCGAGGTGAGGGCGAATTTGCCTGTAGCCGTTTCGCATTCTGCGCGTACGTAGGCGAAGCCGAAAGTGGCTACTGGAATGTCCGCATGGTCCGGTGTGGCAATGAGGCTCCCAAGCATGATTTCTTCAGTTGGGGCAAATTTGCCGTTGGGAAGGATTCTGCGGCCGTAAATGCGGATGTAGCGGAATCCGCCTCCCGTTTCCTTGTTGCTGCGGGCGTGGAATGTGATTTCCTTGCCGTTGCGTTCCCACCAGAGGGCGGGACCGTCGGTCACGTAGCAGTTGTCTGCGGAGAAGGCTGCGTTAATGGCGGCGAGGGAGAGCGAGACTTTACTGGATCCTTCGCTTTGCTCAGGATGACACATGGTTGTCGAACCGCTCTCGTCTCTCGTCTCTCGTCTTTGGACTTTCGCTTCGCTCAAGTCCCAACTGTTTGGCTCGGTCATGCCCAACTGCGTTGGTCGCGACTCTCGCCTTATACAGTTGTCGTCTAACTTTACAACTGTGCGGACTTTGCCGAATGTATGCGCGCGGGTGTGCTTCAGCGAGAATAGCGGCAAGTGAACGGCTGTCATGCTGTTCAAATCGCCATGAGCATCGTTTCCGCCGATGGGGAGCAGGTAATTGCCCTTGCCTAATTCGTTTATCCAAAATTCACGACCGAGCATAAAGCCTTCGTCCCGGCTTCCGTTCCAGAATTGAATGCCGCGGATGGCGTGCTTGCCGCTGATGTTCAGGTCTTCGGGCTTCCAGTAACCGCGCCTGAAAACGAACTTTTCTAAAAGTCCCATTTGCTGGAACGGGTGCGCTGCAAAACAGTGCGCCTCGGTCATGTTCAAAATTTGCTTGATGGTACGCGTCGGCTTGTTGTCGAGCCAGTAACGTCCGCAGTCTCCAAGACCCGGGAGGTAACCGTCGGGCGCAAGGACGGTCATGTGGACGTTTTCGCCTTTGCTGTTTCCGACAGAGACTTCTTCGCCCGCAAGCATGAGAGGCATGTCGTTCCCGTTTCCGTCTATACGGGGGAGTGCGGCGATTTCGTCGCGCAACTTTTGGAATCGCGGTACAGGAGATTCCGCTTCCTTTGTGTAATCTTCTTGCGTGAAGGCAAAATCGTAAGCGTGATCCGTGCAGCTCACAAAGTCGAGCCCGACGGCTTTGGCGGCTTGCTGCAAAACTTCGGGCGTGGCACCGTATTCCACGTGGTCGGCCGAGTAGTGCGTGTGGCAATGCATTTCGCCGGCGGCAAATCCGGGGGCGATGGGTGGCGCTTCGTTCAGCACTTTAAAGCGGAGCGGAACAGGCTTTAAACGTGGCAAATTCCAGCGTGTAAAGGTCTGCGTCTTGCCGTTGCGTTCGACCGTTAACTTGCAATGTGCGCAGTAGCTCCCTGCCGGAATTTTTCCGAGCGAAAGCGGAATAAAACGCATCTGTTCTTGGACTTCGATATTCAAGTCCTTGCAGATGGAAAACTCCGACTGCGACGCGGTTCTAATCGCAGTCTCGGGTGCCACCCCGTCCGTCGTCTTGGTAGCGAAACTTGATGGTTCCCGCTGAAGTTGAATTTCGACGGTCTTGAGCGTTGTCGGAAAGTGGTCGGCGTCGCGCACGACAATCCACAAAGTGGGTTCGACTCCCGGTACAAACTGGAACGGAGCGTCAAAGATGATTTCGGGCCAAGGCTTGTAAAGGAGCGACCAGGGTAGCCTGAACTTGAAATGCGTTTCGGCGTAACGCAATTTTTCCCCTGGCAGTAAACTCATCAGTCCCCTTTGGTCTTGATGTCGTTGGCTGGATCGTTATTTTCCGGTTCTTTCTTTGCGGGCGTTTCCGGAACCTTAGTGGAATCCGACATAACGGGATTCGGGGTGACGTTCAATGAATCCTGCTTAGCAGTTGCAGAATCCGCTGTCGTCAAAGAATCCTTAACGATGTTCAAAGAGTCGTTCGAAACTTTAGTCGTGTCCGTTACACTTGTGGAGTCGGTCGTATCCTTGACGGCCTTCTTAGCGGGCTTGCGGAATTTCTTCTTTGAATTCTTTTTCTTCGGCGAGTCATCGTCGTCATCATCATCGTCGTCGTCCTTCGGCTTAGGCTTGTTCCAAAGTCCAAAGGAGCCTCTGATCTGTAACTGGATGCCGCCCAAGTTCCACGAGGCTTTTTCGTCAGGACCGTTCGGGACGATGTCCGAGAATTTCTTGTTCGACTTGACCGAGATAGAATTGAACCCGATATCGCCGTAAAGCTTAAAGTTCTTCCAGCTAGCAAAAAGGTAACCCACGCTTGCGCCAAAGCCAGCCCCGTATAGAGGAGTCTTTGCCCCGAGATAACCCCAGGTCGTGTAGATTTCGGTGCCCGGCAAAACCCAGTACCAGCGCACGGCCAGACTGAACAGACCTCCCGTGCTCATCGTGATGAAATTCTTCGGGAGCGCAAGTCGGTATTCGAGGTAAAACGGAACGCCCTGGAGCGTGTATTCGTAGCTGTGCGTTTTACTTTCTTGGTCCGTCAAAATCACAGATTCGTTATCGTAGATGAAACCGATACCTGCACTGAGGAAGTGGTCTTCCATGATTTGGAATTGGATGCCCGCCGTAATCGGGAAGCAAAAGTTGACCTTCTGGAAGTCTTGCTTCGCGACGTTCAAGGATTCGGCGCTGTTGACGGCGTTTGCCTTGAACCCGTGGTAGATGGTATCGATGGCGTCCTGGAAGTATTCGCGTTCGGTAAAGCTGATGAACGAAATCGAGGGCTGAACAAAAACAGAGAGGATGGAGTAGTCGTGGTCCAGTTTTTCTTCACTTTCGGCAAAGGCATTGGCCGAGAACAGCAATGCCGTGACAAGAGAAAGAATGGTTCTTCTGGATTTAAACTTCATCCTATAGCCTATTCAGCGAGTTTCTTTTCTTCTTTCTGGAGACGCTTCTTTTCGGCTTCCTTCTTCAGGCGCTTTTCGTAGGCTTCTTCGGCCTTTGCGATTTTTTGTTCGGCTTTTTTCACGCGCTTTTGCACGTCTTCGTTGTCGGTGGATTCGCTCTGGGCAACGGCGAGGTACTGCCTTGCGGTCTCGAACTGGTCGAGGTCGGTATAGGCGTCAGAAATGAGGAACAGCGTCTCGTTGCGGCGCTTGGCGTTCGGGTACGTTTCCAGGAATTCCTTGAAGTAAATCACGGCGGCCTGCGGCTTTTCCATGCGCAAGTAAAGGCGGCCTGTCTGGAATTCCTTCTCGGCAACGCGGTCCACGAGGAGGTTATAATAGTAGTTGACGGAATCGCGGAGTGGGGAGTCCGGGTGGTTCGCGAGGTAGCGTTCAAAGTCCTTCATGGCGGTCGTCGTGTTCGATTCGTCACGGTCTACCTTGTAGTCCATGTTGAACGAAGAGACTGCCTTGCGGAATTCGGCGGTTTCGGCAAATGCAGAACCCGGGAAGTTCACGATAAAGCTTCCGTATTCGCCACGGGCTTCAATCCACTGCTCCAGGTTGAAGTGGCTTTCGGCGAGCAAGAACTGGGCCTGTTCCATGTAACCGGATCCGGCGCAAGTCGAAAGAATTTCTTCGAGCTTTTCGACGGCTCTACCGTACTTTTGGGCCTTGTAGAGAACTTCGGCTGCTTCGTAGCGCTCCTTGCACCATTCCGTGTGGGTTATTTTCGATGTCGAGGTTGAAGAACAACCCATCATTGTTGCCATATAAAGGAAAAGAGGAACGAACAGGGTACTCTTGAAAACTTTTTTCATTTTTTTTCTTTGGTTAATTCTAACTTTCATGCTGTAAAGTAGAAAAAAACGACTCTAGAGAAAAATGATTTTAGTCCGCTATGTCTTGAAAGAGCTTATAGGCCCGTTTTTGGCTTCGCTCTTTGGCATTACTTTTTTGTTTGTAGTTGACTTTTTGGTCAAAATCTTGGATAATGTGTTGTCCAAGGGTTTGCCTGCATCTACAGTGATTGAAATTTTCGTGTTAAATCTTGCCTGGATGCTTTCGCTTTCGATTCCGATGGCGGTGCTCGTGGCAAGCCTTATGGCTTTTGGACGTATGTCAGGGGATCAGGAGATTACGGCTGTCAAGGCGGCGGGCGTTTCGCCCTTGTCGCTTATGCGTCCGGTGCTTCTTGTGGCGCTTTTGCTTTCGGTCTTGATGGTCGTGTTCAACAACTGGGTGCTCCCGGAAGCAAACCACAGATCTGTGGAGTTGATGAACGCTGTTTCTCGCAAGAAACCGCATGTGTTCATTGATGCCGGGCGACTCATTACGCAGTTCCCGGGCGTGCAACTCTGGGTGAACCGCATTGACCCTGTATCGGGAACGTTATACGGGATCCAGATTTTTGAAATGGAAAAGAAGGGCGCTCCGCGAATCGTGTATGCCGATAGCGCCTCGATGGATTACGTCGATAACGGAGCGACGCTCATGCTCCGCCTCCGCAGTGGCGAGACGCACCTTGTCGATCCGGATGACGATGACAATTACTTCCGCATCCGCTTCTTCTCGCAGGATTTGGCGATGCAGAACGTGGACGACCGTCTAGAACGCCGTAGCCGCAGTTACCGCAGCGACCGTGAAATGCCGGTCGAAATGATGTGGGACGTGGTGACCGATGCCCGCGCAAAGTACGATTCTGCTTCCGTGCTGGCAAGGACTCGTCGTTTGCCGACGCTTGTGCGTATGCGCGATCTCGTGGTCAGCGACAGTACGGTTCCGGAAAATGCAAACGGCATACCGATGGGAGACTCGGTCCAGTTCATCCAGGGGCTCCGTAAAATCCGTGTGCAGGAAGTCTCTTCGATGCGTGCGACGGAACGTGCCTGGAGCCGCATGGAAGGTGAACTCAAGCGCTCGGCGCAGTACATGGTTGAAATCCATAAAAAGTTCAGTACCGCGTTTGCTTGCTTTGTGTTCGTGCTGATTGGCGCTCCGCTTGGAATCATGGCACGCAAGGGCGGTATCGGTACCGGTATCCTTTACAGCTTGGCTTTCTTTGTCATTTATTGGATTTGCCTTATCGGTGGCGAAAACCTCGCAGACCGCCTTGTCATTTCTCCGGAACTTGCCATGTGGGTTTCGAACATCATCATTGGCGTGTTCGGCATTCTCATCACGAGAGCGATGGTGCGTGACCGCTTCTCGGGCAATTCTAAGGTCTTGCACTTCTTTAAAGTGGTGGGTCGTTATACGGGAATTAACCATTGTGTGAGGGCTTTCGGCTGGTTATTTGGTAAAATCAAGAAGAGGTTCGAATGAAGTTCTCGCGATACCTTATCTGGAATTTCTTGAAGATGTTCCTCATCGTGGTATGCGGGGCTATTCTTATCTTTGTCGTTATTGACTTTGTCGGTAATATCAAGACTTGGCTTGCCCGCGACATGAAGCTTGTGGGCGACTACTACCTGAGCTATCTTCCGTATATCATTTATCTAATTACGCCGGTGGCCCTGTTTATCTCGGTGCTTGCCTCGGTGGGCAACATGGCGCGGCACTTGGAAATGAGCGCGATGCAGAGCTCTGGTCAAAGCCCGCTCAAGACACTCCTCCCGATATTCTTCCTGGGCGTCCTCATGTCGATCGGTTCGTACGAAATGAGCGAACATTGGCTCCCGGATGCAAACCACAAGCGCTTTGAAATCATGGAGACGAATGCGCAAAAACGCAAGAATCCCCGCATCAAGGAAAAACAGGACTTTACGTTTATCGACAGCGAAAAGAGCAGTTGGTTCTTTAAACATTATTCCGGTACCAATAAAGTAGGCCGCAATGTGGTTCTGTTGATGCGTGATCATGGGCGTCTGGTCGAACGTTACGATGTTCGTACTATCCGTTGGGTCGAAAAAGAATCCGCATCGTATTGGGTGTTCGAAGATGGTTTCCGTCGCGTATTCCATAAAGATGGTTCCGTCGAAGTATTCCCCGTGAAGAAAAAGAGCATGCTCAATACCGTGACGACGCACCCGAATGACTTGATCAACGAACGCCAGCTTGCCGATGAAATGGATTCTAAGATGGTCAAGGCACGCATCAATGTCCTTAGACGTTCGGGTGAAGAAACCCGCGCCATGGAGACGGCTCTCCAGTTTAAATATTCCGCCCACTGGATGAACTTGATTGTTCTTTTGATCGGGGCTGCTCTTTGTCATCGATATAGCCGTTCTGGAGGGCTTTCCCAAAAGTTCGGTGTTGGCTTGCTGCTTGTATTTAGCTATTATATCCTAGAGAGGATTGGGCTAAAAATGGGTGAAAACGGAGCGCTGTCGCCATTCTGGGCGGCGTGGAACAGTCACTTCATTTATGGCGGCCTCGCGTTAGTCATGTTATATCGATCATTTCGCTTGTAGAGGGTTTAAATGTCCGTGTCTGAAATATTGTTTGCTGTTGCTGGCGTTTTGCTGGGCTTGGCATTTCAGGGGGGAATGTTTCTTTTCCTTATCCCGTTTGCGGTGGTCGCTTTTTCGTTGGCGTTTATGAATCGTCCGAGTCTTCCGAGCGGGACGTCCGTGCTTCCGGTAATCAAGCATGACAAGCGCTCTACGGCTTTGACTCCGGTCGTGTCTCCGGATTTGCGCAATGAATTTGTCAATGCCAAGATTGAAACGAACGAACCGAATTCTTCGCTCCGCGTCAATGAAATCTGGTCTCGTGCAAATGCCGATGTCGACAAGGCTTTTGGCGATATGTTGCGTACGCTCAAGGTTCTTATGCCGCAGGCGAATACGCTTACCATTTTTACGAATGGCGGGAGTGCAAACGAACTTCGCCTGAGAACTTTCCAGAGCGATATCCCGAACATTATCGATACAAGCGCCAAGATTACGGACAACATGGGCATTTTGAGCCAGCTCTTGCGCCCCGAAGTCTCTCGCATTTTGGAAGGCGATTTGTTGGTCGGCAAGCGCCTCACGTACTACATCGAGAATAGAAAGATCCGTTCCTTGATGGGTGTTCCGCTGTATGACCGTAACGAACGCCGCTTGGGCGTCTTGCTTGTCGACTCTTTGCACCCGAATGCCTTTACCGCAGCCGAAGCCCAGGCGCTTACTTACATTGCCCGTGCGATGTATATGGTGAGCTTCAAGAGTTTTGTCTCGGCTCAGAACTACATTGAACAGCAACAGTTCAGCGTGCTTTACCGCTACCAGCGCAAGTTCTTCCAGACGATGTCCGTCAAGGATATTTACAAGCAGATGTTCGAATACGTCAAGGAAAACATGCCGTTTGACCGTTTGACGATTCTTGCTCTGGACGATGCGCAGAAAGGCCTTGGCCACGTTGTCTACTGTGTCGGTGTCGATTCTGAACAGTTTGTCAATAAGAAGTTTACGTTGTCCGATAAGGGCATCTTTGTGTTGGCGTTGATCAGGAACCGTCCGGTGGTCCGCTCGTTTACGGGCTACACGGATTATGTGCCGCGCTTGAATGATTCTGAAAAACGCAATATGGAACTGCGTCAGTTGTTCGTGATGCCGGTCGCGTCGGAACCGGATGCAAAAATTGCAGAACTTGCTATTTGCCTGGAAAGCCGCTACGACAACCGTTACCAGGAACACGAAAAGAAGCTGCTCAAGGCCTTTGCCGGAGTTGCTGGATTTGCTTATGCCCGTGCTTATCAGTTCGAAATGGGCAAGGATATGGCGGCTCGTGATCCTCTGACGGGGCTCATGAATCGTGGTGCCTTGAAAGAATCCATGAGAACGGAAAAAGTCCGTGCCAACCGCCAGAAGACAAACATCGGCGTGTTGATGATGGACATTGACCACTTCAAGAGCGTGAATGATACCTACGGCCATCCGGTCGGTGACGAAGTCATCAAGGGTATCGCCAATGCGATTAGCGGCGAAATCCGCAAGGAAATCGATATCGTGGGCCGTTACGGCGGCGAAGAATTTGTGGTGGGTCTTGTCGACACGACGCCAGAAGGCATGATCGAAACGGCAGAACGCATCCGCAAGGCTGTCGGCAAACTTGAATTTAACGTGCTCAAGCCGGAACCGCTCCGTGTGACGGTCAGCATTGGCGCATTCCTCGTGGAACCGGACTTTACGGACATGAAGAAGGCCGTGAACAACGCCGACCAGGCGCTTTACAAGGCGAAGGAAGGTGGCCGTAACCAGGTGGTTAAATTCGAAAAAGTCGAAACGGATGCGGTGGTGTGATTTAGACGAGAGAACGCCGCTTAGGTTGGTGAGCCTGCCGAACCACGCGGCTACAGACGAGAGTGGTTTCAGGTGTTGAGAGTATCACGAGCTTTGATCGTCTTTAAATGGCGGCGAGGTCGCGATTATTTTTCTTCCGTCAAGCGATCCGCTTCCTACTAGTTATTAACCTCAAAGCCCGCTAAGGCGGGCGACCTCAAACCTCATTACTCATACCCATTATGTTTACACTCATTGATTGGATTGTCTTAGTTGCCTACTTGCTCGTGTCGCTGTTCATTGGGCTGTGGGTCTCGCGCGGTAATAAAAATCTCAAGGAATACATGTTTGGCGGCGGCTCCATGCCGTGGGTGGCCGTGGGCATCAGCCTCATTGCGACATCCGTGAGCGCAACGACGTTCCTGGGCGCACCTGCCGACGTCTATGGCGACGACATGACGTTTTTGATGTTCCAGATTGGCGCGTTGCTCAGCATTTTTGTCGTGGGTTACGTCTTTATTCCGCGATTCCGCACGTCGGGCATTTCGAGCGCTTATGAACTTTTCGAAGTGCGCTTTGGAAGCAAGTCGGTGCGCCGCTTGGCCGCAATTTTCTATTGCTTGCACTTGCTCCTCCGCACGGGCATTTTGCTTTACGCTCCATCGCTTGTGCTCGCGCAGATTCTGCACATCGACTTGCAGCTTGCGATTATCGTCTCGGCGGCGGTTGCGATTTTCTATACGTGGTTCGGCGGCATCAAGGCGGTTATCTGGACCGATGTGATGCAGTTTATCGTGTTCTTTGGCGGTGGCGCTTTGGTGCTTTGGCTCATTGCAAATTCCGTGGGCGGTTTTGGCGAAATGGCGACTCTCGCAAGCGAAGCGGGCAAGACGCGTTGGTGGAACGCTTCGATGGACGTTTCCGATGCTCGTACGCTCATTTCGGCGGGTTTTGCTTATGCCGTTTTGGAAATTGCGATTCGCGGTTGCGACCAGCAGTTCGTGCAGCGTTACCTCAGCTGCAAGGACGTGAAGGCGGCCAACCGTTCGAGTGTGCTTTCGATGGTGCTCGGTTGCGCGGTCTCGGTTCTCTTTTACTGGGTGGGCGCGGCTCTTTACGTTTATTACAATGTTTCGAAGGTGGCGCCTGTTCCGGCGAACGTCGGGCAGAATGATATTTTCCCGTACTTTATCGTGAACGGACTCCCGGTTGGCGTGACGGGCTTGATTGTCGCTGCCATTTGTGCAGCCGCCATGAGTAGCCTCTCGGGCGCCATCAATTCGCTCAGCAATACTTCGGAACACGATTTTCTCGGCTGGGACGAATCGATGGGAATGGGCGGGCTCAAGCGTGCTAAAATCTGGACGGTTGTTTGGGGCGTGCTCGGCGTGTTCTTTGCGCTCTTTGCGTCGACACAGCAGGGGAGCCTCCTCAAGAACGCCCTCTTCTTTACAGGACTCTTTACCGGCCCGCTCCTTGGCATGTTCCTCCTCGCATTCTTTGTGAAGGGACTCAAAAGCTGGCAAGTGATTACTGCCGTGATTTGCGGTATGATCAGCCTTGTGCTGATTCAGGGAATTCCCGCCTTTGGCGTGCCTGCCGTTTTCGAAAAGATTTTCAGCTGGCCGTGGATGCCGTTCATCAGCATGACCACAACGATTGTGGTGGCGGTTGTGTTGAAGTTGGCGTCGCCCCTTGTTTGCGCAAAACGCGGATAAGAGTAAGCTCACGCCATTGCAATTTGGTTTGAGTGGTTTTTCACTCGATAAATATTTATTTTAAATTCAAAAAGTTGACCCCGGTACTGTGGCCGGGGTGACTGTTTAAAATTAAAAAAGAGGGCTAAACGATGATATCAAAATTGTTGAATCTCGTCTATCTGGTGTTGCTGATCGTTTGCGTGTGCATCCTGATCCGCACTATAAAAAATGAACCGGCCGCAGTTCCTGCGGTTGCCGCCAATGGAGTGGCGACGTTCGAAGTGCCGAAAATCGAAGTTTCGGCCTCCGAATCCAAGAAGTTTGCCGCCGACAAGTTCGAGATGGGCTTTAGCCTCGAAATCCGCGGCAAGGACAAGGCGGCTGTTTCTAAGCTCATTGCCGAACGCCGTGCCGTGATTTTCGAAAACGTCAAGGCGCTCGACATCCCGCAATCGGACGTGGAACAGAACAGCATCGACATTCGCAAGGAATGGTCCTATCGCAACAGCAAGCGTGAACTCGTGGGCTATGTGGCCACGCAGAGTTTCGTGATTACGGTAAGCCGCAAGATTGATGCTGCTGCGCTTGTGCAGGCGCTTTCTGCAGAACCGGATGTCGAAATCCAGCGCACGTCGGCTCAGCTTAAGGACGTAGATGCCGTGCAGTCGAAGGTCATCAAGGCCGCAGGCAAAAAGGCGATGGCCAAGGCTAAGGATTACGCCGAAGGCGTTGGCGCAACGATTGGCCGCGTGTTGCAAGTGAATGGCGATGGCGGCGGAGTCATCTACAATCCGGTTCGCTACCGCACGAATGGCCTCATGATGGCCAAGAGCGTGATGCTGGACGGCGCTGCCGCCCCCGACGAAAGTGCGATTGCCGATTCCGTCGAGGTGAGCGCATCCGTTCACGTGGTGGTTGAATTAAAGTAATTCTAACAAACTCTTTTCGTAATCCTGGGCAGCCTTTTCGAGGGCTGCCTTTGGCATATCCGGGCTGCATCCGTAAATACCGAGCGGCTTGAACCACTTCATGCCGGCGGCGTTTGCGGTCATCTCGAACGGGATGAGCATTTCGTCGGCGGTGTAGCGGTTGAGTCCTTCGTGGGTGTAGTGTTCGGCTGCGGCGCCAGCGGTAAATACCACGCGCACGGGCATGCCTTTCAAAAAGTTATCGGCGCTGTAGACAATCGGGCTCATGATTTGGTCTTGCCAGTCGCGCAAGCTCGAGGGGGAGTTGTACCAATATATAGGGAACTGCCATACAATCGCCTTGGACTCCCTCAACAATTTTTTTTCGGCTTCGAGGTCGAAGTAACCATTAACCTTGATTTTGTCAAGGTGATGAAACACAAAATTGGGATTTTTTCTGTTGATATCTACTAAGTGCTTGTTGAACACAGAGTTACTAATGTTTGGATGCGAAAGAAGAATTGTGATTTGATTGTTCATTGTTTTGTATCTGTTGATAAGTTGAAAAAATATTATAAAAAAATTACATAATACGTGCGGAATATCTTCCAAAATGGTCTAGTATTTATTATACTTGTAGTGATGTCGACCTACATCTTGTGGGTGTGGTTCGACCTCTAGCACAAGATATAGTAAAATCGGAGAAATTTGACTATATTTGAGGAAACGGGAATTGAAGGTTTTTTTTAGATGATTTTTACAGTTAAAAAGCGCGACGGCCGCGAGATGCCGTTCAACATCGAAAAGATTGCAGACGCTGTTATCAAGGCTTTTAGAGCCTCTGGCGAACTGGATGAACAGATCAAGGCCGCCCAAGCACAGATAAACTTGCTTGGAAACGACGACCTTCTTACGAATGTCGCTCTCAAGGTTGCTGCTGATGCTGTTGGTCACTTGGAAGCCGAAAACAAGACGAAGCCGGACATTGAAGAAATTCAGGATGCCGTCGAAAAGGCTTTGACCGAAGGCGGTTACGGCGATACTGCCAAGAGCTATATCTTGTATCGTGCCGAACGCACGCGCGTGCGCGAAGTCAATACGCGCCTCATGCAGACGCTTCACGACATCACGTTCAGCTCTGCCAAGGAATCCGACCTCAAGCGCGAAAACGCCAACATCGATGGCGATACCGCTATGGGTACGATGCTCAAGTACGGTTCCGAATCCGCTAAGCATTTCTACACGATGATGATGCTCAAGCCGGAACACAGCCGCGCTCACATGGACGGTGACATTCACATCCATGACCTTGACTTCTATTCTCTCACCATGACCTGCTGCCAGATTGACCTCATTAAGTTGTTCAAGAATGGCTTCAATACGGGTCACGGTCATCTTCGCGAACCGAAGGACATCCGCAGCTACGCCGCTCTCGCTGCAATCGCCATTCAGAGTAACCAGAACGACCAGCATGGCGGTCAGTCCGTGCCGAACTTCGATTATGCTATGGCCGACGGCGTGCGCATCACGTACCGCAAGGCTTACCTTTCCAATATCGTCAAGGCCTTGATCCTCTTTACGGGCAAGGAAGAAGAAGAACTCTTGCCGATCGTCAAGAAGCTCCATACCGAAATGGCCGAAATGGGCATGGTTGCAACCCTCGTGCCGAACGAAAAGTTTGTCGAAACGGAAGCTCACGAGCTTTCCAAGACGTTCGATGCCGAAATCGTGAAGAAGGCCCAGAAGTTTGCCGAAAAGCAGGCCTTCGAAGAAACCGACAAGGCCACGTTCCAGGCTATGGAAGCCTTCGTTCACAACTTGAACTCCATGCACAGCCGCGCCGGTGCCCAGACTCCGTTCTCCAGCATCAACTATGGTATGTGCACCGAACCCGAAGCCCGCATGGTCATGAAGAACTTGCTCCTCACGACCGAAGAAGGCCTCGGCGGTGGCGAAACGGCTATCTTCCCGATCCAGATTTTCCGCGTCAAGGACGGTATCAACCTGAATCCGGGCGAACCGAACTACGACTTGTTCAAGCTCGCTTGCCGTGTGAGTGCCAAGCGCCTGTTCCCGAACTTCAGCTTCCAGGACGCTCCGTACAACTTGCAGTACTACAAGCCGGGTCATCCGGAAACCGAAGTTCGGGAAC
>Ga0265298_10004328_pt1 | contig 18184 bp, 18 predicted proteins | sample AusTroGonzalo_MG_3_FD_193486 | JGI IMG/M metagenome (GOLD analysis project Ga0265298, IMG submission 193486) | Bovine rumen microbial communities from tropical cattle in Woodstock, Queensland, Australia - Gonzalo_01 | ecosystem: Host-associated > Mammals > Digestive system > Stomach > Rumen ... | reverse complement strand
CTTTCCTTAAAAATACGGTTCAGGGGGAAATGGGGAGGCGGCTCCGTTTTATGCGTTTTTTCGGACACAAAGAGCACTTCATCCAGATCAAAGGACACGCGCATTTTTTCCTGGACCGGTTCACTCATTTATATTCACCGCTTTCATTCCGACTTCAGCAGTATTCCGTCCATAACTATACCATAGGACAAAGCCGCAGACAAGGGAGGGAAAAAAGCAGAAAGAAAACGGCCTGCCCGAAAGCAAGCCGCCTCTGGCGGAGAGTTAGGGATTTGAACCCTAGGTGAGGTATCACCCCACACACGATTTCCAGTCGTGCGCCTTAGACCACTCAGCCAACTCTCCACAAATGGTCACATCAAAGAATTATACCGCTGAAATGACTTTTGTCAAGGGAAAGATTTTAGATTTCTTTCAGGGCAGTGATTTCTTCCGCGGTCAGCGGACGCCACATGCCGGTCGGGAGACTTCCGAGAGAAACCGGACCGAAGCCGACGCGGCGCAGGCGGACCACCTGATGGCCGATGGCTTCCACCATGCGGCGGACCTGGCGGTTGCGTCCCTCGTGGATGCTGATCAGCAGAACGGTATCGAAAGTGTTTTCCCGGATGAGACGCACGAAAGCCGGCGATGTCAGTTTCCCGTCGATCATGATTCCACGGCGGAGCGCATTGATCTCCTCCGGCGTCACATGATTGGAGACTTTGGTCCAGTATACTTTAAGGACTTCACGACTCGGATGAAGAACCCGGTTCATCATTTCCCCGTCATTGGTCAGAAGCAGGAGGCCTTCGCTGTCATAGTCCAGGCGGCCGACGGGAAAAAGGCGAACCGGATAATCCGTGAACTTGTCCATCACGGTGGCTCGGCCTTCCGGATCGGAAACGGTCGTTACCTCGCCGATGGGTTTATTATAAGCGATATAATGCTTTTCTTCTTCCGGACGGACGATTTCGCCGTCCACAGCCACCGTGTCCCGCATTTCGTCCACCTGAACGCCCATTTCGGTGATCACCGAGCCGTTCACGGTTACCCGGCCTTCCTGAATCATTTTTTCGGAAGCCCTGCGGGAGGCGACGCCGCAAAGGGCGAGATATTTCTGGAGTCTCAGCATGACGGAATCCTTTCGCAGTTTTTTAAGGGAAAACGGGGGTGAAGGACATTTTACAGGGGACAGGAATCCCGGAGAGGCTTATGGGTATACGCGCGCGCTCCGGACTTCATTTCCGCCATGGTCTGGCCGGAACCGATCAGCTTATACTTATAGGTCGTCAGACCTTCCAGCCCCATGGGCCCCCGGGCATGAATCTTTCCGGTGGCGATTCCGACCTCAGCGCCGAAACCGTAAACAAAGCCGTCGGCAAAACGGGTTGAAACATTCCAGTAAACCCCGGCGCTGTCCACCCGCTGCATAAAGGCGGCGGCGTTTTCCTCGCAGGCGGTGCAGATGCAGTCGGTATGATGCGAACCGAAGGTGTTGATATGGTCCACGGCATCGGAAAGAGAAGAAACGATTTTTACGGAAACAATATAGTCCAGATATTCGGTTTCCCAGTCTTCCGCCCGGGCGGGAGCGCAGGGAACGATTTTTTGGACTTCTTCGTCGCCGCGGATTTCCACACCGGCTTTTTTCAGGGATTCAAAAAGAGGCGGCAGAACGCCTGGAGCGATCTTCTCATGCACCAGGATGGTTTCGGCGGCGTTGCAGACGGAAACATTCTGGGTTTTGCTGTCCACGGTTACTTTGACGGCGAGGGTGGGATCGGCAAATTCGTCAATATATACATGGCAGATGCCGTCGGAATGGCCCAGAACGGGGATCCGGCTGTTATCCATGATATAGCGGACAAACTGGCGGGAGCCGCGGGGAATGATCAGGTCGATGAGCGCGTCTTCCTTCAGCATGGAAGCCACATCCTCCCGGGACTCGAGCAGCTGGGCCGAATCGGGAGGCAGGGCGGCTTCGGAAAGCGCCCGGCGGACGCAGGAACAGAGAATCCGGTTGGTCCGGAGCGCTTCACGGCCGCCCTTGAGGAGAACGGCATTTCCGCTTTTAATACAGAGGGAAGCGATCTGGATCAGCGCATCCGGGCGGCTTTCAAAAATCACGCCGACGACGCCGATCGGGCAGACCACGCGATACACCGAAAGACCTTCGGTGATTTCCATGGCATAGGTGGTTTTGCCGAGGGGATCGGGAAGCGCAGCCAGGGCGCGGAGCCCGTCAGAGACCTGCTTCAGCTTTTTTTCATCGAAAACAAGACGGTGCAGCAGAGGAGAAAAAAGATGATCCTCTTCGGCGGAGCGAAGATCCTCCAGATTGGCGAGGCGGATCTCCTCAAAGCTTTCCTCCAGAATCCGGGAAAGAGCAAGGATCGCACGGTTCCGGGATTCTTCCGGCGCAGCGGAAAGATCATAGGAAGATTTTCTTGACAAAAGGGACATCCGGTGAAGATCTTTGGCATTTGCTTCCACGGGGAGGCCACATCCTTTCAAAAACGCCGGAAAATCGGCAGAAATCCGAAAAAAAGTATAACAGACAATGAATGAATTGAAAAGAGGAAGAAAACATGATATACTATCCGTGTCCGGAGGTAAGAAGACGATGCCGCATCAGAAAGGGATCAAAACGATTGCGCAGAACCGAAAGGCCTGGCACGATTATTTTGTGGAAGACAAGGTTGAATGCGGGGTTGTTCTGTTCGGGACCGAAGTAAAGAGCGTGCGGCAGGGAAAGGTCAACCTGAAGGAAAGCTGGGCCCGGGTTCACAACGGGGAAGTATGGGCGGAAGGAATGCACATCAGCCCGTATGAACAGGGGAACCAGTTTAACCGGGATCCGATGCGGATGAAAAAGCTCCTGCTGCACAAATCGGAAATCCGGAAGCTGGACGCGACGGTCATGAAACAGGGGTATACCCTGATTCCGCTGGAGCTTTACCTCAAGGACGGACGGGTGAAGATGTCCCTCGGCATCTGCCGGGGCAAACAGCTTCACGACAAGCGGGACACCATCGCGAAACGCGATTCCGATCGCGAAATCCAGCGGGCGCTTCGGAACCGGCAGAAAAGCTGACGGCGACGCCCGGAAAAGAACATGGGGATGATCCGGTTTCGACGGGAATATCGGAGGATGAACCAGCGAGCCGCAGACCCTGTACTGCGTTAAAACGGGGAAAAACAATAACTGACACAAGCGATTACGCTTTCGCGGCTTAATGCCGTGCGTCGGCCCTGACCACCTGCAGATCAGGTCACCGGCGTCAAGATTGCAGGGAACGAGCATCGCCTAAGCTTTGCAGCGATGTCCGTAATCATGAAGCTACCCTGACGACAGTTTGTCCGCGGACGGCCGGCGGGGGAATTTAAATCACGGACTGCGCTCGGAGAAGATTCATTGGACGGATTTTCGGACAGGGGTTCGACTCCCCTCATCTCCACTTTATTCACCTTATACGAACCCCGGCATGATGCAGGGTTCGTATCATTTTTCCCGGAGAATACCGACAAAAAACCCTGTGATTCCGAAGATCACAGGGTTTTGATCAAGTGCGGTTGACGGGACTTGAACCCGTACCCGTTGCCGGACACGCCCCTCAAACGTGCGCGTATGCCGATTCCGCCACAACCGCAGGCGAACAGGGAGATTATACGGCGCAGATGTTACTTTGTCAAGACGAAAAAAACAGGACGGAGGAGAAAGATGAACCGGAAGGTAAAAACACAGCTGGCAATCTGGCTTTCTATGCTTGCGATCTTCTTCGGTACCTGGGCGGCTGCTTCGGGCGAAGAAGAGGGTTTTCGCGTTGAACGGATCGGGCAGATGCGCGGATTCGGTCAGAACGCTTTTCTGGTTCACGCACCGGAGGACGGGGTATTCTCCGTCACCGTCCGGGATCAGATCTGTACTTACCGGGTGATCCAGGCGGCGGTTCAGAAGGGTGAAAACGAGATCCGATGGGACGGATGCGGAGAGAACGGAGCACCTTTGGCAGAAAAATACTACATTTTTGATTTCCTGCTGGAAACCGGTGACGGGAAAACAGCTTCCTATACATTTGAAAGCTCCATCGTTGAAAACCTGCAGCATCTTCAGTTTGTGCTCCCCTCCGGAGAAAGAGCTTCCCTGGCGGAGCCGGAAGGGTGGTTTGTCGAGCTGAAAGCCATCCACGAAGGGACCGTTGCGCTGGAACTGACCCCGGAAGGCGGGGAAGATGCGCTCTTCTCCGGTTTCTGTACGGTACATCCGGGGCGAATCGAACATTTCACCCTTGGGAAGTTTTTTGGCAAAAAATCTCCGGAACCGGGAAGGTATACAGCGCGCATCTACGAGATCTCGAGGGAGGACGAAACAACGGAATTCTCGTTGGAAATCATTGCGGCGGCGGAAGACAGGCCGGAAGTTTCGGTAACGGGCGGGATCATGCCGGAAAGGGATTCGGAAGACAGTGAAATCTGGGCGGCGATGATGCAGCCTTCCGTTGTTGTTGACATCGGCTATACGGATCACCAGAAGATTCTGGCCGAGCCGGACGAACAAGCAGAAAGTCTTGGTACACTGCACGGGCAGACACAGGGCCTCGAAGTGATCGAAATCAGCGGGGATTGGGCAAAAATCGGTGCATGGAACCACGAAGAAGGCGAATACAGGGAAGGATGGGTGCCGCTGGAACGGCTTAAAGTTGTCGAGCCGAACCGGGAATACGGGTTGCTGATCGACAAACAGGATCAGACGATGACCGTGTTTTATAATGGTAAGAGAATGGAGCGGCTGCTTGTTTCCACAGGGAAAATGGACAAAGGCCATTATGACCGGGAAACTTCTGCAGGATGTTTTCTGACCGGACTGCACCGGGTTGATTTTTCGACGCAGGGATCAAAATATGACTATGTGATCCAGTACGACGGCGGAAATCTTCTGCATCAGATTCCGTATTCATCCGACGGCAGAAGGGACTTTACCCGCGGGAAAACGGTGCTGGGGCAGAAAGCGTCCCATGCATGCATCCGGATTCAGGACGAGCCGGGAGAAGAGAACTGCATCAATGCTTACTGGATCTGGACCCATATTCCGTATCACACGCGGGTGATCATTCTCGACGACCCGGAAGAGAGAAGAACGGAAAAAGCACGGCTGGAAAACGGAAACTAAAAGATATAATACGTGCATTCCAGGCGGCCGTTATAAAGCCGCCTTTTCTTCCGTGCTTTTTTACCGAATGCCCGTTCAAAGGCGGGATCCGATGAAATTACGCACATGGACCAGCCGGGGTGGCGCTGGAGCAGCGCATGCAGGTCTCTGTACAGCAGATGGCAGGACTTCTGATCGCTGAGCCGCTCGCCATAGGGAGGATTACAGATAAACACGCCTTTGGCTTCGCTGAGGGTAAGCTGCTGAAGCGGAAGCGTTTCCGTATGAACGATTCCGGTCAGTTCCGCCTGGCGAATGTGCCGACGGGAAAGTTCCACAGCCTCGGGATCGATGTCGAAGCCGCGGACGGACAGGTCGGGAGACAGGGCTTCAGCGGCGACAGCGCCCCGAAGGTCCGCAAACGGAAGGATGCGGAAGGGCGCAAACTGTTCCATCGCAAAAGAACGGCGAAGGCCGGGCGCAATTTGGGACGCCATCTGTGCTGCTTCGATCAGGATGGTTCCGGTTCCGCAGCATGGATCCACCAGCGGGAGAGAGAAATCCCAGGGGCTCAGACGCACCAGGGCGGCAGCAAGCGTCTCCCGAAGAGGCGCTTCTCCGTTCCAGGTTCGGTATCCCCGGCGGGAAAGAGCGTCTCCGGAAGTGTTGATCAGAATCCTGACCACATCGGAATGAACGGAGACCTGCACGGGAAGTTGGGCACCTTTTTCGGGGAAAACAGAAAGATGCAGGGTTTTCTTCAGCTTTTCAAGGATCGCCTTTTTGGTAATTGACTGGCAATCCCGGGGGGACATGAGCCTGCTTCGGGCACATTTGGCGGAGATCATGAAAGCCTCGGAGCCGTCGGCGAACTCCTGCCACGGAACGGAGGAAACGAGCCGGAAGAGCTCATCAAAGGACGTGCAGACTTTTTCGGCCGCGAGGATAAAAACACGGTCGCAGAAATGCAGCTTCAGATTACAGAGAAAGAGATCTTCGGGAGAGGCGGAAAAACGAACACCGCCGTTTTCTGCCTTTACATCTGCCAGTTTCAGCATTCTGAGTTCCTCGGCCACCAGCCCTTCCAGACCGAAGGCTGCCGAAGCATAACAGAGCAATTTTTCACGCATGGTACATCCCCTCCGGAAATCAGTTTACAGAGAAACAGACGGATTGTAAAGAAGCCATGCGTGCAACGGACGGATTTTCCTTGATTTCAGAAGCAATTTCGGGTAAAATAAGCTGAAATTGCAGGAAAGGATGGGATTCATTTATGAAGCTGATTATCGCAATCGTTCAGGATGAAGATTCCTCCAAGCTGCTGTCCAGGCTGATGCAGATCGGGCTCAGCGTGACCAAGCTTGCAACCACAGGCGGATTTCTGAGAGCCGGAAACACGACGCTGCTGCTTGGTGTTGAGGAGGACAGGATTCAGGAAGCGATTCACGTGATTGAAACCGTATGCAAGAGCCGGAAAACAATGACTTCCGCGCCTGCCGCCATGACGGGAATGACCCATGGCGAATATACCACTTATCCCGTTGAGGTAACCGTCGGCGGAGCGACCCTTTTTATTCTCAGCATTGAGCAATTCCTGAAAGTATGACGCCGAATGAACCATTATCCATTCAGGAAAGTTTTCTGAAACACGGTGAAGAATTCCGGGTGCTGTTCGGACAGCTGGCGGAGCGGAAAAACGTTCACGCCTATCTGATTTGCGGCGAAAAAGGGACCGGGAAACGAACACTGGCCCGGTTGATGGCGGCTGCTCTGCTGTGTTCATCGGCAGAAACCAGACCCTGCGGGATCTGCAGGGACTGCATTCTGGCCGAGAGCGGAGAGCATCCGGATCTGGTTCGGATCGAGAAGGGAAATCCGATTGCTCCCGGAATCAAAAAGGACAGAGCCACCATACCGGTTGAGGATATCCGCGAGATGATCAGGATCTGCGGCGTGCGTCCGACGGATGGGAATATGCATATTGTCGTGATCCACGATGCCGACAAGATGACCGCACAGGCGCAGAACTGCCTGCTGAAGACACTGGAGGAACCGCCGGCAGACACCTGCATCATCCTTGTCACGGAGCACACGGAAAGCCTGCTTACAACCGTGATCAGCAGGTGCAGAACGATTCGGATCCGGGCATGGGACGACGAATACATTCTTTCCGTACTTCAACGGAACGGCGCGCCGAAAGAGCGAGCTCAGGAGGCCGCCGCAGCTGCGGGCGGGTCCATCGGAAAGGCATTGGAACTTGTATCGGACGAAGAATACTGGAAACTGCGGGAAGAAGTGCTGAATCAATTTCTGAAGATCACTTCACGAAGCGAAGTGATCCTGATTTCCAATCAATGGAAAGACCGGAAACAGGAAAGCGAAAAGCTTCTGACGATTCTTGAATCCTATGTCCGACAGATGACGGAATACAGGTTCGGAAAGGTTACGTATGACCTGAGCTCTTTTCCGATTCATTGGCAGCGGTTTTCCGAAAAGGCAGGAAAAGAAAGCTTTCTGCGGCTGAGCGAAGCGCTTTTGAATGCCAGGAAACAGCTTCAGTTCAACACAAATTATCAGGCGGTGCTTGAAAAAATTATTTTTGCTTTTATGGGAGAAGGAAACATATGGCTACAATCGTCGGAATCCGGTTCCAGATGAACGGAAAAACGTATAATTACGACACAAACGGACTTGAAGTCAAACCTGATGATTATGTGGTTGCCGACACACCGCGCGGCGCGGATCTCGGACAGGTTGTCATAGGAGGCAGAACCGTCGAAGATCAGGAGGAAGTCCAGTTCAGGAAGATTATCCGGATTGCCACCGAAAAAGACCTTCAGACCAGCGCGGAAAACCGGGCAAAGGAAAAAGAAGCCTTTACCATCTGTCAGAAAAAGATTGCAGAGCATCAGCTGGATATGAAGCTGGTTTCCGTTGAATACACCTTCGACAACAGCAAAGCGCTGTTTTACTTTACAGCCAACGGACGGGTTGACTTCAGAAGCCTGGTAAAGGATCTGGCTTCGGTTTTTAAGATGCGGATTGAACTCCGGCAGATCGGAGTTCGGGATGAGGCACGGATGATCGGCGGTCTCGGTCCATGCGGACGGCAGATTTGCTGCGGTGCTTTTCTGGACGAATTCCAGCCGGTTTCCATCAAAATGGCAAAAGAACAGAATCTTTCGCTGAACCCGACCAAAATCAGCGGTGTTTGCGGACGGTTGATGTGCTGCCTGAAATATGAACAGGATCACTATGAACAGACGCGGAAAATGATGCCGAGAATGGGCAGGGAAGTGATCACACCGGACGGAACGGGTACGGTTTGCGATCTGAACATCGTCAAGGAAACGGTGTTCGTCCGGATTGTCAACGGAGATTCCAGCGAAATCAAGGAGTACCCGCTTGAAAAGATCGAAAGAATTGAAAGAAAGCCGGAGGAGACAGGGAAACCTTCCGAACCGCGGCAGTGGGAAAGAAACGAGGATGATGCAGGGAATACCTTCGACACGGAAAATGAACCTGTCCCGCCGAAGGAGAACAGCGGACGGAATGGACGGAACAACCCGCCCAGAAACCGCGAACCCAGGAAAAACGATCAGCTCGGAAAGCCTGTGATGCGTGAGAATCCGAACCGGAACACACCCGATTTGTCAAAGAACGACGGAAATATCGAAAAAGTAACGGAAGCAGCAGAAAAGAAGGCGGATGATGCGGAACCGGCTCCGAAAGCATCAGAACCGGCTTCAAAACCTGCGGAAAAGGTTACGAAATCTGCAAACTGGGCCGATGCGGTTCAGAAAATGATGGATTCCATGAATGAAAACGGATAACAGACAAAAAGTTCTACTTGAATTGTTCCGTATTCAATGATACAATTACATCATCATCAACGTTCGAAAAGAACGTAAAACTTTGGAGGTATAAAAATGGCTTACAAAATTTCCGATGAATGCATCAGCTGCGGCGCCTGCGCTGCCGAATGCCCCGTTTCCGCGATCTCTGAAGGCGACGGAAAGTACGTGATCGACGCGGATTCCTGTGTCGAATGCGGCGCCTGCGCTTCCACCTGCCCCGTCGGAGCACCCGCTCAGGACTGAGCAAGAGACTCGTGCAACACGAAAAGACCGGCTTCGGCCGGTCTTTTCGTATACGCCCCGGTGGAAAGAAGAAAAAGAAAAACCTCCGGAGCTACCGGAGGCCTTGTACACCATTAGGGACTCGAACCCTAGACACCCTGATTAAGAGTCAGGTGCTCTACCAACTGAGCTAATGGTGCTCAAGCGAACAAATGGTATTATACATGATTCCGGGAATTTGTCAACTGGAAATTTCCAAAAAGTTCATCGACACCGTAGATTTTTAAAAAATCATCTTTTTTTGGCGAGAGAAAAGAAAAAAGGCCATTGTTTTCCGAAAAGTATGATATAATCGGGTTGCAGTATAAGGAGGTTCCGATTTTTGCTGTTTGAGATGTTTGAGCCGGTGGATGAGAAAGAAGCCGGATTGATGAATGTTCTTCAGCTTGCCTATATCGGCGATGCCGTATGGGAAGTTTTCGTCCGGAATCACCTGATCCGCAAAGGCATGAATGTACATCACATGCATTCCGAATGCATTCGGCGGGTCAGCGCCAAAGCACAAGCCGGATTTGTCCGGGACATTGAAGACATGCTTGACCCGGAGGAAGCGGAGCTCATCCGCAGGGGACGGAACGCCCATACCCATCACCCTGTTCCCAGGAACCAGAACCCGGAAGATTATGCATTGGCCACAGGCTTTGAAACGCTGATCGGGTTTCTCCACCTGACCGGAAAAGACGAACGCATTGCCGCTTTGGCGGCCAAAATACTCGGAGGAGAAGAAAATGGCTGAAAGAAAAGAAATGAATGTTTCTTTGATCCGGCATACGCTGAACCCGGAAGAACTGGTTGCGCTGAGCGCAAAACTGTGCTATTCCAGGTCCACCATCAGCGGACTAAACGATCGGGTATCTTCCCGGGATCAGAGTGAATTCATCGAACGGTTGATGAACATGGGGCATGAATCCACCTTCGAGCATGCCAGCTTTACTTTCGGAATCGAAGGGGTGAGCCGGGTACTGCTGGCCCAGCTGACGCGGCACAGACTTGCCAGCTTCAGCGTGCAAAGCCAGCGGTATGTTTCCTATGAAAAAGGATTCGGCTATATTCTTCCGCCAAAGATCGAAGCGCTTGGGGAAGAGGCTGTGGCCAGATATACGGAACAGATGAACCAGATTGAAGAATGGTACAAAGAATGGCAGGAATTGCTTGGCAAAAAAGGGGAACAGAGCAACGAAGATGCACGGTTTGTGCTTCCGAACGCATGCGAAACCAGGATTATGCTGACGATGAACGTTCGCGAACTCCGTCATTTCTTCAGTCTGCGGATGTGCAATCGGGCCCAGTGGGAGATCAATGAGCTTGCGACGCGAATGCACAGACTTTGCCTGGAGGTGGCACCGGCTTTGTTTGAAGATGCCGGTCCCGCCTGCCTGCGGGGAAAATGTCCCGAAGGAGAGAAAAGCTGCGGCGAGGGCCCCCGGAAGAAAGCGGAACGGGAAGCGCTGCTGCAAAGCCTGAAAAAGGAGTGACGGAAAATGGCAAGAAGAAACGAATTCAATCCATATGACAATAAAACGCCAGGAAGCGGCCGGAAACCCAGGGAAAACAGAAGAGACACGGCAGAAACCGGGAAACGGTACGACGATTATCGCTATGACGCCGGAAAGAGATCCGGAAGAGGCAACACCGCGGACAGCAGGATGAACGGAAAAAGAAATTTCAACGGGGAAACCCGCAGAAACCGCTTCGGGGAGGACTCCCGTTCCGCGAGGCAGGAAGGAAGGGAGAAACCGGCATACGAAGTCGACAAATATGCCGTTCAGCAGGAAGCGGAGGAGGAAAGCTATATCCTGACAGGGCGAAATCCGATTCGCGAAGCGCTGAAAAGCGGGCGGGATCTGGAAAAACTTCTTGTTCAGAAAGGCGAACTGAGCGGAAGCGCCATGGAGATCGTGAAAACAGCGAAAGAACGCAAGATCATGGTTCAGGTGGTTGAAAAAAGCCGACTGGACGAGATCACCCCGCGGCATCAGGGCCTGATTGCCTTTGCAAGCGCGTTCCGCTATTCCACGGTTGAAGACATGCTGAAGAAAGCCGAAGAAGCGGGAGAGGATCCGTTCCTGATCCTGCTGGACAGGATTACGGATCCGCACAACCTCGGCGCAATCATCCGGAGCGCCGAATGCACGGGAGCGCATGGGATCATTGTCCCGCAGCACAGGAGCGTCGGACTGACGCCGGCCGCGGTGAAAGCCAGCGCCGGCGCGGTGGAATATATTCCGATCGCGCGGGTGACCAACCTGAACCGTACCATTGAAGAATTACAGAAAAAAGACATCTGGGTATACGCACTGACGATGAATGGAGAGGACTATGAAAAAGTGTCCTTTACCGGAGGCTGTGCCGTTGTGATCGGCGCCGAGGGAGACGGCATCAGCAAGCTGACAGAAGAAAAATGCGACTTCAGCGTTTCCCTGCCGATGAAGGGACATCTTGACAGCCTGAACGCTTCCGTTGCCGCCGGGGTTATTATGTACCGCATTATGAGCGCCAGAAAAAAGGAATGAAACATGGAAAAAGACGATCGTTTTGAACAGGAAGATGCACAGACGGAATTCAGCAGGTATGCCGAGCTCCCGGACGAGAAAATCGTTGAAATGAGCCATGAAGGCGACGCCTCTGCTGAAGAATACCTGCTGGACAAATACAAGAACTTCGTTCGCAGTAAAGCGAGGAGTTATTTCCTTGTGGGCGCAGATCATGAGGATATCGTTCAGGAAGGCATGATCGGACTGTACAAAGCCATTCGGGATTACCGGCCGGACAAGCTGAGTTCTTTCCGGGCTTTTGCCGAGCTGTGCATTACCCGGCAGATTATCACCGCCATCAAAACCGCAACCCGGCAGAAGCATATTCCGCTGAACAACTATGTTTCACTGAACAAGCCGCTGTATGACGAAGAGAGCGACCGGACGCTTCTCGATGTCATCATTGAAGGCAGAACCTCCGATCCCGAGGAAATGATCATTAACATGGAAAACATCGGCAACATCCGGACAAAAATCAGCGAGGTGCTTTCCGGACTGGAACAGGAAGTTCTGAACGCCTATCTTGATGGGAAAAGCTATCAGGAGATTGCCGAATCTCTCGGAAGACACGTCAAATCCATCGATAATGCGCTGCAGCGCGTTAAACGGAAACTTGAAAAATATCTGGAAGAGAACAGAAACTGAATTCAGGGATTCGTCAGTTCTGCCGCTTCATCAATCATTTCTTCAAGACGGACGGGAGGAGAGCTGCGCCGGCTGCCGGCAGGAATGACCTGAATATCGCCCGCCGGTTTGGAACCGAGGGCAAAAACACAAAGAAGGACCAGCACTGCCGAAAGGCAGCAAAGAGCAATCACCGTACGGTAAGATGTTTTTCTTTTTTCACGGCCGGAAGCAGCGGAAAGAAGAATTTGATGTTTCAGGGATTCGTCTGCTTTGAGACCGGAAAGGACATGATCCGTAATTTCCGGAAGACAGCGGAGTCGATCGTTCATACTCATTCTCCTTTTAATTCTTTTGACAACCGGCCTCTGGCCCTGGAGAGGCGGGAGGAAACAGTTCCCTCGGCGATTTCGAGCATTTCGGCGATCTCCGAAACACCGTAACCCTGATAATAATGAAGAAGGACGACTTCTTTGAATTCCGGAGGAAGGCGGTTCACCGATTCGGCCAGGGCAATCGAGTCGGCAGCCTTGCCGATTTCATCATCGGCGGGAAAAAGTTCAAAGGCCGGATGGCCGAGGACGACCTTCTTCAGCCAGGAACTTCGCCACAGATCGCGGCAGCGATTCAGCGCGACTTTCAGGAGCCAGGATTTTTCACGGCCGCTGAGCAGCGCCGGACGATTCTGCAGATAGCGGACAAAAACGTCCTGAGTCACATCCTCGGCCCTCTGGCGATCCCCAAGATAATAATACGAAACGCGAAGAACGTCGGTGGCGTACAGGGAATAGAGCTCATCAAACGTCAGGGAAGACACTTCGCCGGAGGAGACCGAAGGCTCCGGGACGATACTCCTCTCTATCGTTAATAACGAACAAAACAAACCGATTCTTCCCTCCAAAGGAAAAAAATTTCGTCACTATTATAATCGGAAGCCGGACAAAGGGCAAATGTGAAATTTGCACTTGACGAACTAGACAAAAAACAGGTAAAATAAACAAAACAAAAGGTTACATTAACCTGGAAGACCAAAAGGAATAATTATGAATAAGGAGAGTGTAGTTCTGTGTTGAGAAAGAAAACTTGCGTTGCAATGCTTCTGGCCGGCGGACAGGGAAGCCGGCTCGGGGTCCTGACCCAAAAGGTTGCGAAACCCGCTATTCCCTACGGCGGAAAATACAGGATCATCGATTTTCCGCTGAGCAACTGCACGAACAGCGGCATTGACACTGTCGGTGTTCTGACGCAGTATCAGCCGTTGGAACTGAACGCATATATCGGCAGCGGCGCTCCCTGGGATCTTGACATCAGCAACGGCGGCGTTTTTGTTCTTCCTCCTTACCAGAAGGGAAAGAGCGGAGAATGGTATCGCGGAACCGCCAATGCCATCTATCAGAACATTGCGTTTATCGAACAGTACAATCCGGATTATGTACTGATCCTGAGCGGCGACCACATCTACAAGATGGACTACAACGCCATGCTCAATTATCATATCCGGCATGGTGCGGACGCCACCATCGCCGTCCGCGAGGTTCCGTGGGATGAAGCTTCACGGTTCGGGATCATGAACACCGACTCGGAAGACAGGATTATCGAATTCGAGGAAAAACCGAAGAATCCGAAGAGCAATAAGGCTTCCATGGGCGTCTACATCTTTACATGGAGCAAGCTACGGCAATATCTTGAAAACGACGAAGGCGACAAGAAGAGCAACAACGACTTCGGCAAGAACATTATCCCCAACATGCTGGCCGACAAGCAGGTCCTGGTGGCCTACAGCTTCAACGGCTACTGGAAGGACGTCGGAACGATCGAGAGCCTCTGGGAAGCCAATATGGATCTGCTTGAAACGCCGATGCCCATCGATATGCACGACAAACGCTGGCGCATCTATGCAAAGAATCCCGGCATGGCGCCGCATTACATCGCAAAAGGCGCCACGGTTCACGACACCCTGATCACGGAAGGCTGCGAAGTATACGGAAACGTTAACCACTCCATTCTTTTCGCGGGTGTTATCATTGAAGAAGGCGCGAAGGTTGAATCCAGCGTGATTATGCCCGGCAGCGTGATTAAACGCGGCGCGGTTGTTCAGCGGGCGATTGTGGCCATGAACGGCGTGGTCGGTCCGGGCGCTTTCGTCGGGGAAGAAACCGGAAATATCGCCGTTGTCGGCCCTGGAATGACCGTTCCGGCAGGAAAGCATATTCCCGCGGGAGATCAGGTTGACGAAAATTACGAATTTGACAAGTAAGATCCTGTCACTAATGTGAAACTGAAAACAGCCGGAAAGGATGAGAGAATCATATGAAGGATATCATGGGATTGATTTATACGGGCGAAAACGACGCCAGACTTCGCGAACTGACAGTTACCCGTGCCATTGCCGCCATGCCGGTTGCCGGCAGATACCGGGTCATTGACTTCCTGGTGAGCAGCATGGTGAACGCCGGAATGAAGAACATCGGCGTTATTACGCAGAAAAATTACCACAGCCTGATGGACCATCTTGGCGGCGAAAAAGAATGGGATCTTCACGGAAAGAACAACGGTCTGCACATTCTGCCGCCCTTCCTGACCAGGGAAAACGTAGGTCTGTATCCGGGACTGCTGGACGCGCTTCGGAGCAATAACAACTTCTTTGTCCGGAGCAAGCAGGAAATCGTCGTTCTGAGCAACAGCAACATTATCTACAATGCCCGGCTGGACGAACTGGTTCAGTTCTATCAGGACACGAACGCGGACATTACCCTGCTTTATACAAAGGATCCCACGATGAAACGGGACGAATACGGCACGTATCTGCAGCTTGACAAGAGCGGAAACGTGACGGACATGGAAGTCCAGCCGACCCATCCGGGATACGACAACGTCTACATGCAGGTTCTGGTCGCCAGACGCGAACTGATCAAAGACCTGGTTGACAAGGCTGTGAGCCACGGACAGCACAGCATGGACCGGGATGTTCTGATGCGGCTGGTTCAGGACAAGAGCGCCAAGGTGAACGCCTATGAATACAAGGGGAAATGCTGGATGATTGACAGCGTTCAGAGCTATTTCAAATTCAACATGGACATTCTCGATCCGAAGATGCGGAAGGGCATTTTCCGGGAAGACATGCCCGTATTCACAAAGGTTCGCGATGAAATGCCCGCCTGCTACGGCGATGAAGCGACAACGATTAATTCCCTGGTGGCTGACGGCTGTCTGGTGGACGGAACTGTTGAAAACAGCATTCTTTTCCGCGGCGTGAAGATTGCAGCCGGCGCGCATGTTAAAAACTGTATCATCATGCAGGACGCACAGGTTCATGAAGGCGCATACATCGAGAACTGTATTCTCGACAAGCAGGCGGTCATTAAACGGAATTCCAAGCTGATCGGACCGGAAGCCTATCCGATCGTCATCGGAAAAGACGTTGTGATTTAAGCCTTTTCGGGAGGGACTTGATTTGAAAATTCTGTTTGTAGCCAGCGAAGCCGTTCCATTTGTTAAGACGGGCGGACTGGCAGACGTGGTCGGTGCGCTCGCACCGGTACTGGCAAAGGAAGGGCACGACGTCCGGGTTCTAATTCCGGACTTCAGCCAGATTCCGCGCGAATACTCGGAAAAGATGTCCCATGTATGTGATTTTGAGATCCAGCTGGGATGGCGGCGCCAGTACTGCGGGATCGAACAGATCGAAATGAACGGCGTGACGTGGTATTTTATGGACAATAAATACTACTTTGCGCGTCCATACATCTATGGGATGGGCGGAGACGAGTACGAACGGTTCGGTTTCTTCTGCCGCGGGGCGCTGAATATGCTGCCCCTGATCGATTTCCAGCCGGATGTGATCCACTGCCACGACTGGCAGAGCGGTATGATTCCGGCGCTGCTGAAGATTCAGTATGCGCACCTGCCGTTCTATTCCTGCATTCGCACCGTTTTCACGATTCACAACCTCCAGTATCAGGGAATCTTCGGCATCCGCGAAGTGCAGGATGTTCTCGGGCTGGGCGACAGCCTTTGGACCGAAGACAAGCTGGAATGCTTCGGATGTGCCAATTTCATGAAAGCCGCGCTCGTGTACACGGATCTGATCACCACCGTCAGTCCTTCCTATGCGGAAGAAATCCAGACCGCCTACTACGGCGAACGGCTGGATGGACTTCTCCACGCAAGGAAGGCGGATCTGAAGGGCGTACTGAACGGCATTGACATGGAAGCATACAATCCACAGACGGACGCGTTGATTGCGGAAAACTTCGGCACAGACGACATGAAGGGCAAAGCGGCCTGCAAAAAACAGCTTCAGGAAGAGCTCGGGCTGGAAGTGCGGGAGGATGTTCCGATTATCGGCATGGTGGGCCGGCTCAGCAACCAGAAAGGCCTGGACCTGGTTGATTATGTCATCGCCGATATCATGCGCCAGGATGTTCAGATGGTCGTGCTTGGCATGGGCGAGGGAAGATATTTCAATCTTTTCAGCTGGGCCGAAGGCGAATACAGAGGAAGAATCGCGGCACGGTTCACCATGGATCACGCACTGGCGCACAAGATCTACGCCGGCGCGGACATTTTCCTGATGCCGAGCCAGTTTGAGCCCTGCGGCCTGAGCCAGATGATCGCCATGCGGTACGGTACGATTCCGATTGTTCGCGAAACCGGCGGGCTGCGCGATACGGTGCTGAGCTACAACGAATTCACCGGCGAAGGAAACGGATTTACCTTCTTCAATTATAATGCTCACGACATGCTGCATGTCATCGAACGGAGCGTCGGATATTACAAAAACCGCAGGGATATCTGGGAAACGCTTCAGCACCGGGGAATGACCGGAGACTACAGCTGGACACATTCCGCCGGGGAATATATGAAACTGTACGAAAGCCTGTTTGAGGAAAAGAAACCCGAGGCGGAACCGGAACAGCCGGAAAAGAACCCGGTTGTCATCGAATTCGAAGAATGAACAGGACAGAAAAACGAAACAGGGATGTGCTTAAAGGGCACATCCCTGTTTTCAGAAAGAGAAGACAATGGACGAGCACTGGCTGAAAGAAGACGAGACACTGGAAGACCTTCAGCTGAAAGGTCTGAAAGTGATTCAGAAAAAAGACGGTTTCCGGTTCGGGATGGACTCGGTTTTGCTGGCCCATTTCGCACGGATCGGTGAAAAAGATCATGTCGCGGATTTCGGGACCGGAAGCGGCGTGATCCCGCTGTTGCTGATCGGAAGAAATAAGGGACAGACCTTTGAATGCTTTGAGATTCAGGAAGACATCGCTGAGATGGCGGAGCGGACCATGCGGATGAACGGTTTGGCTGACAGGGTTCATATCCTGCATGAGGATGCTTCAAGAGCCTTTGAGAAGCTTGAAGGCTGCAGTATGGACGCGGTGATCTGCAATCCGCCCTACGGCATTCCCGGAACGGCGCTGAGCAGCCCGTACAACAGCCGGGCGATTGCCCGAAACCAGGAAAACAACACGATGGAAGGATTCCTGATCAGCGCTTTTCGGATTTTAAAAGGCAGGGGCCGTATGATTACCGTGTATCCGGCATCGAGAATGCTTCACCTGATGGACATGATGCAGAAAGCGCATCTGGAACCGAAACGCTTTCAACTGGTTTATCCGGACGCGGAAAAGCCGGCGAACCTGGTTCTGATTGAAGCCGTTAAAGACGCCAGGCCTATGCTGCATCCGATGGAGCCCATGATTCTTTACAATGCAGATCGCAGCTTGACATACGGACTGAAGTCTGTTTAC
>Ga0265298_10004327_pt1 | contig 18185 bp, 15 predicted proteins | sample AusTroGonzalo_MG_3_FD_193486 | JGI IMG/M metagenome (GOLD analysis project Ga0265298, IMG submission 193486) | Bovine rumen microbial communities from tropical cattle in Woodstock, Queensland, Australia - Gonzalo_01 | ecosystem: Host-associated > Mammals > Digestive system > Stomach > Rumen ... | reverse complement strand
AGCCAATACTCCCGTGCGAATGAGTATGCTGGCCAAAGGATAGAACAGCTTTCGAAGTATCATGATGACTCCTGCAAACATACGACAAACTGCCAATGCATGCTGAGCACAATACACTTTCGGCATGATCTCACCAAACAAAAGCAACAGAAAAGTCAAGAGAACGGTAATAACCACGAACTCCACCCAATAGGCTGTTCCGAAATCAAAAACCTGTGCAAAAAAATAGTTGCACAGCATGATAATCGTCACGTTGACCAGATTATTCGTGATCAAGATTGTTGCCAACGTACGCTCGGAATCTCTCCGTAAGAAACCTATATTTGCATCTTCCTCACGTTTTTCCTCGTCCAGTTCATTCAAATCACTTGGAGAGAGTGAGAAAAAAGCAATCTCAGAACCTGAGGCAAAGCCTGAGGCAATCAACAACACTCCAGCTAAGACGATGGAAAAAATCGCTCCAACGGATGGAGCCATGACATGTACTTCGGCAAATATTTCTTGAAGGTATTCCATTGTACTATTCATTCGGCTGTGTAGGCTTAGGGCTGAGCAGTTCTAAGTTTTCAGCCCATATCTCAGTATAGTACTGGCGCTTGCCTTGCTTGTCATCATAGGAATTATAACGAATCTGACCCTCCACATACAGTTTGTCACCTTTGTGCACATACTGTTCGACCATCATCGCCAACTTTCTCCAGAATATCACATTATGCCATTCGGTACGGTCAGGAACCTGCGTTCCATTCTGCAGCGTATAGCCACGTTCAGTCGTAGCAAGGGAGATACGGGCTACGGGTTGGTCTTTGTCCACATAGCGTACCTCTGGCTCACGCCCCACATTACCGATCAGCATCACCTTGTTCATAGCATTACTGTTTTGCCAAGCCCATGAAACGGAACTTAAAATTCTTTCCTTTCACCGAAGGAAACTGACTGCGCTCATCTACACGTGTACGCAGATGATCTACAATACGATTATAGCAGTCAAGACCTGAGATTGCACGTACGACAGCAACAAAATGAGTGTCACGATATTGGAACTTACCTGTTCCTGGAACCATCTGAACACGCTTAAAGTCAAGCGTTCCCTCGTACCATCCATCACGTTCGTCAGTCAGTCTCATAACAGCAGGAGCATTATGACGCTCTTTGGGAGTCGGTCCCGACTTCACAGCACGTTTCTCCTTAAAGTCTTGCATCGTCTCAGCCTCAGTCTTTATTATAATAAAGTACACGCGAGGACGAGTCTTGTATCTTTTGGGGAACTGCACATTGCTTGCCGCATATTCACGAATATCGTTCACAAGCTCTGGTGTCATATCGATTTCGCCAATACTGCTTAAAAAGTCAAGAGCCTCATCAACCGTCTTGACAAGAGTTTCCTGGTTGAAATATCTTAAGTATAGATTCATTTTCAAAGAATGCGGTTTTTAAGAATGCGTTGTTTTTCCTAAAAATAAAAAGAAGAGCGGAAAACGGGACTCGGACCCGCGACCCCAACCTTGGCAAGGTTGTGCTCTACCAACTGAGCTATTTCCGCCTATTAAAAAAGTGAAGAGGAGGAGACTCGAACTCCCACGTCGCAATTGACACTACCCCCTCAAAGTAGCGCGTCTACCAATTCCGCCACCTCTCCAACATTTGAGGAAAATCACGTTTTGAAAGAAAGAGTGCCCAGAACAGGACTCGAACCTGCACGCCTCGCGGCACACGCACCTGAAACGTGCGCGTCTACCAATTCCGCCACCTGGGCATTTTTCGTAAGAACCCTTCGTTCATACGCTCTTTGTTTCAATCTGTGGAGCGGAAAACGGGACTCGGACCCGCGACCCCAACCTTGGCAAGGTTGTGCTCTACCAACTGAGCTATTTCCGCATTTCTAATCAGAAATTCAGTTTCTTCGTCTGAACGAAAATTCTGTATTTCTAAGCATCTCTCTCGATTGCGGGTGCAAAGGTACAACAATTTTTCGAACCGCCAAAACTTTTTCCCGTTTTTTTTGAAAACAGACCCAAAAAAAAGATTACATCTCCCCCATTGAGCACTCGTTTGCCACTCCATCCCAAAAGTCTTCATTTCAAATTTTGGCTATTATTTTAATAATTATGGCTATAATCCCAAAAAACAGCTAAAATTCTCTCCACATCCTTTGTATTCATTTTTATAGAAAAAAAGAAATAACAAGAGAAAATTATCGTTCAACAAGAAAGAATTAAGAGCGACAACAAGAAAAAAGATGTTCCATTCTTTTATTTAAACAAAAATAATTACTTTTGCATCGCAATGGAAAAACCATCCACAACACCTATCGTCATAGGAACAGGCTTTGGAGCAGGCTTCTGGCCATGGGGACCAGGCACAGCTGGGGCCGTGCTCGCCACCCTTATCTGGGGGACGATGACCATATGGCTTTCCCCCATTGCACTCATCACCGTAACACTAGGTCTAATCATCGTGGGTACCATTGCCGGCACATGGGCTACGAAAAAGCTACAGCCGTACTGGGGCGACGACCCAAGTCGCGTGGTGATAGACGAAATGGTGGGGGTATGGGTTCCATTATTGGCTGCAACAAATGCTTGGCAGGCTCTAACAGCACTTATACTGTTTCGTTTCTTTGACATAGTGAAGCCGCTCGGCATACGGACACTCGACCGCAAGAAAGGGCCTTTCTGGGTGATGGCTGACGATCTGCTGGCGGGTATATATTCACTCGTTGTCCTACACCTTATTATATATATATGGGAAAGCTGAGACGCGAGATTACGATTTTCTGCGAAGCTCAATTGTCTGCTATATTGGCAACAACAATCGACTTCGGACTATCATTCATACTAGCTGAACTGGTAAGTATATGGTATGTCGCAGCCTCATTCATTGGAGCCGTATCAGGAGGCATTGTAAACTGTGTCGTCAACTACCGATGGGTGTTCAAGGCTAAAGGCATCCGAAAGAACACAATGGCCATAAAATACTTCACAGTATGGACTGGAAGCATTCTGCTCAACACACTGGGGACTTATATAGCAACAGAGCTGTCGGGCGAGCATTTCATCATCAGCAAGACACTTGTAGCCATCATAGTAGCCATACTATGGAATTACCAACTGCAGCGCAGATATGTATTCAAGGCTCGGAATATTGACACAACAAAATAGGAACAAATCCAGAATTACAAAACATCAAAACAAAGACAATGGATTATCGCAATTTCCTTCAAAAGATCATATATCACGTGATAGACCCATTCATACGAATGCTTATCACGATCGGTATCACGCCTAATGCTGTTACAGCAGGTGGTTTTGCCGGCAATCTTGTGGCTATGGGATTCTTCATTAACGCAGCTCTCAATATGTCAGAAGAGGAGCAGGCCCTCCATGCTACTAATCCCTATGCACTCATTGGATGGGGAGGAGTCGTCATTTTAGCAGCAGGATTGTTCGACATGATGGATGGGCGACTAGCCCGGCTGAGCAACATGTCATCGAAGTTCGGCGCACTATGGGACTCTACCCTCGACCGATACAGCGAACTGGTAACACTCTTTGGTATCTGCCTCGTATTCATAGAAGCCAACTGGTTCTGGACATGCGTTGTAACGTTTATGGCAATGACCGGATCGGTAATGGTAAGTTATGTGCGTGCCCGTGCCGAAGGACTCAACACAGAGTGCAAGGTCGGACTAATGCAACGTCCTGAGCGCGTGATAGTTACAGCTATTACTGCCATCATTAGTGGAGCGACAGAAAACCTATGGTGGTTGGCAGGAGGAATGATTCTGATTGCCATATTGGCAAACATCACCGCCTTCTGGCGCATCGGGCACTGCTACAAAAAAATGAAGAATGAAAACTGAAACGAAAATAGTACTCTCAGCAACAATAATATTTCTATTGTTCCAATGGCTTGTGGTGGGGCTTATCCCAGCACAAGTGCTGATGGCGTTTCTTTTCAACCTGCTATTCTTCGCCCACCCCATTACGAAGAAATTGGCAGTCACACTGCTGCCATTCGTATTATTCGAGATTAGCTACGACTGGATGCGACTATACCCTAACTATCTAGTTAATGATATTGACATCCAAAACATTTATGACACTGAAAAAAAACTTTTTGGCATTAGCACAACGAACGGCACATTGATTCCTTGTGAATATTTCGCGCTCCACAACAGCGCCATTGCCGATCTGCTGGCAGGATTATTTTACCTCTGTTGGGTACCAGGCCCCATATTTCTTGTTATTTACATGTTCTTCCAAGGTCAACGCAATTGGGCCACACATCTGTCGGTAGCGTTTCTGCTCGTCAATTTCGTAGGCTTTAGCGGCTATTATATCCACCCTGCCTCACCTCCTTGGTACGCCATCAACTATGGATTCACACCCGACTTCTCTACACCAGGCAATGCAGCAGGGCTCGCGCGTTTCGACGAATTGATAGGAATACCCGTATTCACAAGCATTTACGTAAATAATTCCAATATCTTTGCCGCAGTACCATCACTCCATGCGGCCTACATGACAATAGCCACCTTCTATGCCTTCATCAGTCGTCAACGGCGCTGGCTGACAACAACTTGCTGCATCATCACATTAGGTATCTGGTGGACAGCCGTCTACACATGTCATCACTATATTATAGACGTTTTACTGGGCATCCTGACTACCATCATCGGACTCACCCTCTTCGAAGGTGTACTGATGCATATTCACCCCATCAAACGATTCATGAACAGATACATAAATTACGTTTCGTAATGAGAACAAAGATATTAGTCTTCGTCATTGCACTGCTCGGCCACGCAACCCTTTTACAGGCACAGACGGAGGTGCGAACAGAAACACAGGCATCATTCGCATCGGGCGATCATACCCCTTTGTGGTTGAATGCCAACAAACACGGACTCAGTTCACTGAACACCTCCAACGGCTTCTTGCGAGCCGGGCTATTCCAATCGATGGATGACCAAAACGATCATCGATGGGCAATCGGTTATGGTGCTGACATCGCTGTAGCAAGCGGATACACCAGTAAGCTCATCATTCAACAAGCTTACGCTGATGTACGTTGGCTGAAAGGTCTGCTCACCGTAGGCAGCAAGGAACAACCCATGGAATTCAAGAACCAGGAGTTAAGCAGTGGTTCACAGACATTAGGCATCAACGCTCGCCCAATCCCAAGTGTACGCCTGTCGCTCCCTGACTACTGGACCGTTCCTTACACCCGTGGATGGCTGGGAATCAAAGGCCACATTGCCTACGGAATGATGACAGATGACAACTGGCAAAAAGACTTCACTAAAGAACCTAACAAACGTACGGAACGCGCAAAAGTTCATACCAAGGCTGGTTACTTACGCATCGGCAAAGAAGGAAAACCAATCAGTGTAGAACTGGGATTGGAAATGGCCTGTCAATACGGCGGTACCACCTACACCACCAATCCCTACCCCAACATTCCTGGCACTATAGAATACATAGGAATTAAGAACAAAGACGGAATAAAGGGCATGATGAGTGCCTTCGTCCCTGGAACCGATGGCGAGAAAGGAGAAGGCATCTACGACAATGCGTCAGGCAACCATCTTGGCAGTTATCTGGCTCGGGTAAACATAGACCTTGACAAGTATTACATAGGCATTTATGCAGACCATTTCTTCGAGGACCACTCACAGATGTTCTTCCTCGACTATGACGGCTATGGTCAGGGAGAAGAATTCAATGAGTGGAAGGAAAGTCGCTGGCTGGTGTACGATCTAAAAGATATCATGCTAGGAGTCGAACTAAAACTGAAAGGCCAAAAATGGGTGAACGACATCGTCGCGGAATACATTTACACTAAATACCAAAGCGGACCTATCTATCACGACCGCACACGTCACCGTTCAGATCATATCGCCGGAAGAGACAATTACTACAACAACTATATGCAGACGGGATGGCAACACTGGGGACAAGTGATGGGAAATCCCCTTTACCGTTCTCCCCTCTACAACGAGGATAAGATCATCCAAGTAGAGAACAATCGGTTCTGGGCATGGCATTTTGGCCTGAGCGGCGACCCGATAAAAAATCTACACTATCGCATTCTGGCCACTTGGCAACAAGGATGGGGAACCTATGATTTTCCTCTGCCAGATCCTGAACGTAACATGAGTTTGCTGGTTGAAGCCAAATATCAGTTTAACGATACGGAAAGACTGGCAGGATGGGGCGTAAAAGCCGCCTTCGGATTAGATCGAGGCGGATTGCTTGGCAACAACACTGGTGGTCAAATTACCATCAGCCGTCACTTTGGTCTCAAAAAGAAATAACCAGCAGGAAAAATAGTACAAACAAATAAACGTCAGGACAAAAACATGAAACACTTCATATACATCATGATAGTAACATGCACATTCATCGTTGCATGCGACTTCGAGACGTCTAACAATGGTGATTTGGACGGATTCTGGCAACTGTATCAAATAGACACCTTGGCCACGGGCAACACAACAGACATGCGCCATTCAAACATTCATTGGTCAGTACAGGTGAATATTTTAGAAATAAAGATTGGCATAGACCGCATTATGTTCCGATTTGAGAAAAGCAACAACAAACTGCGTATCTGGGACCCCATTGCAAACGCTCGAGAAATATCCGATAGCATAGTGACAGACAACAGTTTGATGCTGAAGAGCGGAGTAACTGCCGCCCCAGGCCTAGGAGGGCTGTTAGAGGCCATATTCGACATTGAGAAGCTAAACAGCGACAAGATGATTCTCACGAACGATACGTACCGTCTTCACCTACGCAAATATTAATAAAAAAACATCTTATATTATTTGCATTATTCCGTACTTAATTGTACCTTTGCAGTCGTAAACACTTATTAACCGTAAAAACTAATAATTATCTCTATGAGCAAAAAGCTGAAACTTACGGTGATGGCACTATGTTTGTCAATTGCAGCAATAGCACAAAACAGCGATTCGACTGAAGTGGCTGGCATGCAGGACGAACAAGCTTTCACCTTTACGGAGGCTCAATTGGGAGAAGATGATGATATGTCCCAGAACGTGACGATCATCAGTTCCAACACCAATATCTATGCTTCACAGGCAGGATATCAGTTTAGCCCCGTCCGCTTCCGTTATCGTGCTTTTAATCAAAAGTACAACGAGATTTACATCAATGGCATTCAGATGAATGACATGGAGACGGGTCAGTTCCGCTACTCTCTTGTAGGCGGTCTTAACCAGCAGACCCGTGATGTAGAAAACTCGCTTCCATTCGAGAACAATGGCTTCGGCATGTCGGCTATGGGCGGTTCGAACAACTACAATTTCCGTCCGTCCCACTTCGCCACAGGCCATCGTCTCACAGTGAGCGCAGCCAACCGCAACTACACGGCACGTGTTATGTACACCTACAACTCTGGTGTGACAGAAAACGGATGGGCTTTTTCAGGAAACCTCACCTATCGTTGGGCAAATATGGAGACCAGTTATGTGGAAGGTACCTTCTACAACTCACTGTCTTACTTCCTCGGTGCAGAGAAGTTCGTGGGCGACAAGCACCACTTCTCAATCGTCACATGGGGTAATCCCACGGAACGCGCCGGACAGGGTGCAGGTACAGACGAGAGCTACTGGCTCGCAAACGACCGCTACTACAACCCTTACTGGGGCTATCAGAACGGCAAGAAGCGTAACTCACGCATTGTGAACGACTTCGCCCCCACAGCTTTGGCAACATGGGACTGGTATATCAACGACAACACCAAGCTCACTACTTCGGTAACGGGTCGTTATTCGAAGTACAAGAGCACAAAGCTTAACTACAACAATGCAGACAATCCTCAGCCTGACTACTGGAAGAATCTCCCTTCCAGCTACTATGATGTATGGGAGCGTGAAGGACTTGGACACTTCCGTACTGAGCAGGCTCAAAGCGACTGGTTGTATGCACGCACATTGATGGGTGGCTATAAAGCTGACCGTCAGATTAACTTCGACCGTCTCTATGCAGCCAACCGTGCTGCATCGGCCAACGGACAGGATGCTATGTACTTCATTCAGGCAAAGAACAACGACAACCTGAACATCGCAATGGCTTCAACCCTGAACAAGGAGTTAGGTCTTTACGCATCGCTGAACATGGGTATACAGTTGGCAACCAACAAGGGCATGCACTACCAGACAATGGAAGACCTGTTGGGTGCTACCGTATTCCACAATATCAACACCTATGCACTCGGAAAGTATTCAGCTAACGACGCTGAAGTACAGTACGACTCAAACAATCCTAACGGTGTTGTGAAGGAGGGCGATAAGTTTGGCTACGATTACAACCTTTTCGTAAACAAAGCAGCTGGTTGGCTCACCTTCAAGTATGATCGCGGCCGCATTCACTCATTTATTAGCGGACGTGTAGCAGGTATCGAGATGCAACGCGAAGGTAAGATGAAGAACGGTATGTTCCTCGACAACTCTTACGGCAAGAGCAAGAAGGGTAAGTTCGGCGAAGCCGGTGGTAAACTGGGATTGTCATTCAACCTCGGTGCAGGCAACACCCTCGCCCTCGGTGCAGGCTACGAACTGAAGGCACCTCAGGCCTCAGCAGCATTCGTATCACCCGAAATGTGCAACGACTTTGTTGTAGACCTGAAGAATGAGAAAATTCTAAGCGGAGAGGTTGGCTATCAGTTGCAGACACCTTGGTTGATTGCTAACGTAAGCGGTTACTACAGTCAGATTAAGGATGCTACCGACTGGCAGAACTTCTATTTCGACGATATCAACTCGTTCTCATACGTTTCGATGACCGGTCAGAACAAAGAGTACTACGGTGTTGAATGGGGCTTGAACTTCAAGCTTTCCAGCTCACTGAACTTCAAAGCTATCGGTACTGTTTGTGAAGCAAAGAACACCAACAATGCACGCGTATGGTACATGAGCTCAACAAGCGGCACATTCAATGATGCCAACAACAACCAACCTGAACTGGTACTGAACAAGAACATGCGCGAGGCAGGTACACCTCTCACAGCTCTGGGCTTCATCCTGAGCTACCATCAGAGCGGATGGTTCATCGATCTGAACGGAAACTACTACGATCGCATCTACCTCTCCTACTCTCCCAGCTACCGCTACGAGTCAACCATCAAGGCACGCAAGGCAGCTGGCGAGACCGTTACCGACAATGCCGGCAACGTACTTTCAAGTGCTCTTGAACAGGAGAAAGGAAACGGCGGCTTTATGCTTGACGCCTCAATCGGCAAGAGCATTCGTCTAAAGCACGGCCGCACAATGAGCATTAACCTCATGGTGACCAACTTGCTGAACAACCAGAACATCGTGACTGGCGGTTATGAGCAGAGCCGTAGCGACTATACCAGCAGCGGTAACTCTCGTGCTTACTCCTTCGCCCGCAACCCGAAGAAGTACTATGCTTACGGAATCAACGGCATGTTGAACATCGCTTATAAGTTCTAAAATGAAGGAGGAAATGATTATGAAGAAACTACAATATCTGCTTTTAGCACTTGTTTGCGGTACTCTAACCGCCTGTATGGATAAGGACTGGAGCGATCCTATGACCGAAAATGCTTTCGGCAATGCAAGTATCAAGGAGACCAACGTCATTACCATCAAGCAGCTCAAGAATCAATACAAGGCCTATTTCGGAAGCGACTCCACTAAGGTGTACACCCAGATTAAAAAGGCCACTCAGATTAAAGGTATCGTAACAAGCAACGATATCGAGGGTAATGTGTACAACGAGATTACCATTCAGGATGGCACTGATGCAATCTTTATCGAAGTTGCACAGGGCGGCATGAGTGGTATACTCCCCATTGGAACTGAAATTCTCGTAGAGCTCGAGGGACTTTACATTGGTAACAACGAGAAATGTCCTTGCATCGGAGTTCCTTATACCAACGCCAGCGGCGAGGAAAGCGTAAGTCGCATGAGCCGTCATCTTTGGCAGAACCACTTCACCTACACAGGTAAGACTGAAGAGGTGAAGCCCGACACATTCTCATTGGGTAGTGGTAAGGGGAAGTTCGATCTCGACGCCGATGCAGGTCGTCTCGGTGTATTGGTTGGCGTAACTTTCAGCAGAGGTTACAGCTTCTCCCGTCGTGCAAATGTTCCCTACACCGAGAACTCAACCTACGCTATCGACGGAGGCAACACCTCATGGTACTTTAACGAGCAGCCAACCGTACAGATGTACAATAGCGGCTATGCTGACTTTGCCGCAATGAAACTGCCTCAGGGCAAGGTGAACGTAACTGGTGTGTTCAAGCGTTATCGTGATCAGTGGGAGGTTATCATCCGCAAGATTAACGATGTTGAAGTTTCCAACTATGTGCCCGTTGTTATCAATCCAACAGGTACTGGAACAAAGAATGATCCATTCAACGTAGCAGCTGCACTGGCAAAGTGCGAAGAGACCGGTTCCACAGAAACGACTCAAGAATATTATGCTACGGGTTATGTTGTTGAGGTTGGTGAATACAACTCTACATATGGCAACATCTCGCTCGTGATCTCCGATACAAAGGAGGGTGCCAACCAGCTTACCGTTTATCGTGCTGCAGGTCCCGACAAAGCAAAGATCACTGATAAGAACTTCGTGAAGAAGGGAGATAAGGTGCTAGTTTGTGGACATCTCATCAACTTTAAGGGCAACACGCCTGAGTTCACACAAGGTTGCTACATCGTTTCAGTCAACGCTGGCACATCTACCGTTGTCGGTTCAGCAGACGCGCCAAAGACTGTGGCCGAGGCTATTGCTGCCATCAACGCAATGGAGACAACGAATACAGATACTCCAGAATTTTGGTTCGTAAAGGGAAAGGTGAAGCAAGTGATCACCACTGATGAAAATATCACGAAATACAAGAACATTGACTACATCATCACCGATGACGGTAGCAACGAGTTGAAAGTATTCCGCGGGAAATATATCGATGGAGCAGATTTTACCGTAGACAATAAAGTGACTGTCGACAAAGAAGTTATTGTCTATGGCAATCTGCAGAAGTATGTGAAGAATGATGTCACTACACCTGAGATTACCAACAGCAAGCTCATCAGCATACAATAAACACTATCAAACCGAACAATAAAAATAAAAGCATATGAAAAAGCTATTTTTAAGCATGATGGCTATAGCCATCGCAGCCTGCACATTTACCTCATGCGAGGATGTGCCAGAGCCATACAACAATCCCTATAACAACATGGGAACAAAAGTCACTGTTGAGCCCAAGGGCGACGGTACACTTGTCTCACCATTCAACGTGGCTGCAGCATTAGCCAAGTGTGAGGAAGTGGGCGAAGACGGTACAGCCACTGAGGTCTATGCTACTGGTTATGTCACAGAGCTGACAGAGGTATCAGCTTCCTATGGAAATGCAACTTTCAAAATTGCTGATTCGAAGGAAGGTGGTGATGCACTGACCGTATATCGTGCAAAGGGATTCAATGGTGAGAACATCACAGATGAGAACATCCTGCACACAGGCGACTCAGTTGTCGTCTGTGGAAAACTTGTCAACTTCAAAGGCAACACCCCCGAGTTTACGCAAGGCTGCTACATCGTTTCTATCAATGGCAAGAGTGAAGGTGGCGACACACCTGATACTAAGACAGTAGGAACAAAGGAGTCACCAAAGACCGTTGCTGAGGCACTAGCTGCTATCAATGCTCTTGAAACGGAGAACAAAGACACAGAAGAGTCTTGGTATATTAAAGGTAAAGTAAAGCAGGTCATCACTACTGATGATAATATTACGAAATACAAGAACATCGACTACATTATCTCTGACGATGGTACCAACGAACTTAAAGTGTTCCGTGGCAAATATATTGACAATGCCGATTTCACGGTTGATAATAAGGTGAAAGTAAACGATGAGGTAATTATCCTTGGTAAACTCCAGAAGTACGTAAAAGATAATGTTACTACTCCAGAAGTTACCAATAGTGCAGTTGTTGTGCTCAACGGAACTGGTGGCGGTAGTGGCAACACAGGTACACCACAAGGTAGTGGTACACAAGCAGACCCATTCAACGTTGCTGCAATTGTTCAGGAAGCAGGAAAGCTTGAGGCTGGACAGACTTCGACAGATGACTACTATTTCAAAGGTAAGATTTGTTCTATAAAGTACACATTCTCAGCCCAGTATGGTACAGCAACATTCAACATCTCTGATGACGGAAAAACCGGTGGTACAGAATTCACATGTTACAGCGTTTATACCTTTGGCAACCAAGCATGGGTTGACGGAAACACTCAAGTTGCAGTAAATGACGAAGTAATTATTTGCGGAAAAATCACAAACTACAACGGAACACTGGAGACCGCAAGCAAGAAAGCATACATTTATTCACTTAATGGTAAGACTGAGAACACCACTGGCGGTGGTACCCAAGGCGGTGGAACAGATACCGAAACAACTGATGTAACTGGAACAGGAACCGTTAGTGGCAACACTCTTACCATTAATGCAACAGAATTTGGATTTGCAAAGGGAAATGCAACATCAACGACCCTTGTTGATGGAACCAAGATCTTTTTTGACAAAGGTACCGGTAGCACTGTCCCTGCATATTATGACGGTGATTATGCATCTGTAAGAGTATACGCTAATAATACTGTAACAATTAAGGCATCTAAGAAGATCACAAAAATTGAAATTACTACAACTGATCCTTCTTCATCAGACAAGTATAATGGCAGTGATGGCGCTTATGCAGAAGGCGGTAGCACTAAGGTGAACATTTCAAAAGAAAGCGACACTAAGGTATCCTTCTCAGGCTTGAATTCAGCCGAAGTTAAGATAACGAATTATAATGAAGCTAATTCAAAGAATCAACTTCGAATCAAGCAAATGGTTATCACATATGCCGAATAATTAATAAATTCACGAAATCAAGCCGCAGCATCCGCAAGGTGTTGCGGCTTTTTCTATGCTTACAGCAAAAAAAAAATGTTTTTCTTGGAAATATAAAATCCGTTTGCTATCTTTGCAAACAGAGAATATAACTAAAAATCATTGGCAATAAGAACCTAAAACAAATACGATTATGAAGAAATCATTACTTACAACATTAGTATTGGTCTTTGCCCTTGCTATGCAAGCGCAGTATGCTATGCAGGTTCGCTTAAAGACAGGAGCCAGAAGTACTATCAATGTGAGCCAAATTGACAGTATCTGTTTTATTGACATGACTGAAGGTGCTACCGGTGATGGTACGAAAGAGAATCCATACAACGTAGCCGCAGCTCTGAAACTTGGATACCAACTTGATGATACACAAGTTGTTGAAAATGTATATATAAAAGGCTTCCTTTGGGGAAAGAACGCTACTCCTACTGAAACAGGACAATTATCATACGCCCTTTATGATAAAACAGAGGCCAAAAATTTCTATAACCAGATTACGATCTACAAAGGCTTATACCTCGGTGGAGAACCATTTACAACCAGTGACGACCTACAATATGATGCCGAAATAGTTGTCCTTGGCTCCATTGGAAAATATCGTTTTGAACCGGAAGTCATTGAAAACAGCATCATCTACTCTATCAACGGACATACCGTTTCAGATCTTGTTAAGCCTAAAGGCACAGGAACGAAAAACGATCCATTTAACGTAGCAGCTGCGGTTGCTAAATGTTATGAATTAGGAGATAGTCCAACAGACACGACAACCTATTACACTGTAGGCTACGTCACGGAAATACGCGAAATATCAACGACATACGGCAATGCGACCTTTACAATTAGTGACACAAAGAAGGGCAGTGTAAACAATCTTACGATTTATCGTGCCAGAGGCTTCAATGGAGAGAGCATCACCGATGAGAAGCTTTTCCAGATAGGTGATTCAGTTGTCGTATGCGGTAAACTCATCAACTACAAAGGCACCACGCCGGAGTTAAATCAAGGCTATATCGTATCTATTAATGGAAAGGGCGATAACAAGCCTGACACCACCGAAATTGGAACGCTTAGTAATCCCATGACCGTAGCCAATGCCCTTTCGATGATAGAAAAATTAGAAGATAATACAGCAACGGCAAGTGCTTACTACATTAAAGGAAAAGTAAATACCGTAAAGACTTCTGATGATATTATCACAAAATACAAGAACATTGACTATACCATCGTTGATGAAGGGAAAGATACAGAGCTCACCGTATTCCGCGGCAAGTATTTTGATAATACAGACTTCACTGTAGATAATAAGGTGCAAGTTGGCGACGAAGTTATTGTGTATGGAAAACTCCATAAAATCACTAAGAACAATGTTGTGAAACCAGAAGTTACTGAGAGCTATCTCATCGACCTAAAAAAGAGTAGCCCTGTGAGCGTTTCCGTAACAATCTCCGACAGAACTCAGGATTCTCTCTGAGCGTTTCATGGATTCTCTCTGAGCGTTTCCGTCAAACGCTACGAGCGTTCTCGTCATTTACTCTGAACGACCAACAAAAAACCCCTGCAATCTCCATAGGGAATTGCAGGGGTTACTGTCTTTTCTAGAGGATTCCGCCCTACTCGATACATTGCATGATGAAATCCACGGCGCCATTCACACCAAACTTCTTCACGTTCAGCGACAGGTCGTAATTGCGGGCATCCTGCCACTCGCTTCCAGTGAAAGTCTTTGTGTAGAGTTCACGCGAATAGTCATTGTCAACTATCATAGCGAGGGCATCACTCTCAGGAATGTCGTACTTACGTCCGATACGGCGCTTACGACAATCATCATCGGCATGGATAAAAATCTTCAAACAGTTGGGATGATTGCGGAAAATATGGAAGCCACAACGTCCGATGATGACACATGACTCTTCTTTGGCAATCTTCCTGATAACCTCTGCCTGTGCCTCAAACAGTTGATGAGAAGTAACGTCCTGTTCCTGACCGTTATACTCACTCTTCGCCATATACTGGCGATAGAAATCGGTGAAGTCGTCACGCCAATGCGGATTGCGTGCTTCAATCTTCTCCATAGCATCTTCAACCACATGATATCTACTTGCCACCTCGTTCAGTATCTGTTTGTCAAGCAGTTTCACGCCTAAACGCTCTGCGAGGGCAGCACCAATCTCATGTCCGCCTGTTCCAAACTGGCGGCTGATTGTAATAACAAATTTTTCCTCCTTATTCATAAGCATTATTAGGTTAAAAGGTTAAACAACTATTTTCTTTTGTATTCACATCATTTTATTACGATGTTACAATTTTACATTACTTTTTCAACACCTTTACTACCGTTCCCTTAGTCTTATCGGCAATAATATTCAACCCTCGCTGAGGGACATTTCTTTTTTTACCATCAAGTCCGTATATAGTGGACTGTTCACTGACAGCGTTTTCTGTCTCATTGATTACCGTAGGGATTGTTCCACCATATAGCGTTTTTACATCTGCTGCATTGAGTGCATAGTTGAATACACACACATCATCGACATATCCTTTAAACAACGGATCGGAACTAAACTGACTGCGTCCAATATAATTGATAAAAGGATGAATGTCAGAAGGACGAATAGTTATCGTGGCTGTCGAAGCTACCTCATTACCATCAACATACACAGTAATCTTTTCCTTTCCAATAGTGACTGCCACATGTCTCCAAACATATGCCGACAATTTCGATGGGCAATCCAACTGCTGCTCGCTCTCACCATTCTTGATAGCAAAACGCATAGCGCTGCCAGCATTCGGAGTTAAGAACATATAGTGATTGGAGTCATAGCCAAAATCGAAGATACGCTGCCAAGTCTTAGTGTTATAATCCTGCCAGTTTACCCACAAAGCAATGGTCATTTCGTTAGAAGATGCAATCTCGTAAGGTAACTGAACAAACTGATTGGAACCATCGAATGCAAGAGACTTTTCTCCCGACATATGGCCATTATCATACACAGCAGCTACGCCTGTAACCGCATCCAACATATTTGCTGTGGCATCATAAGTATTAGAATCGAACTGCAAACGAGCTATCAATGCATTTTCGGCTGTTGGTGCACTAATGACAGCCTCACTACAATTCGACATATTATCACTACGGTCAATCGCTTTAATCTTATACTGATAGGAATGTCCTTGCAGGCAAGTATTATCGACAAACCATGCAGTCTTCACCTTTCGTGCTATCGTATTCCATTTTTCAGTTCCAGCCTCGGCACGTAGAATTATATATCCCACAAGATCTGCCTCCGTATTGGCTGTCCACTCTAACCTTACTGAAGCACTTTGCGGAGTTGCCTCCAATCCTTGCGGAACAGCCGGAGCCGTTGTTTCGCATTCAGCTCCCACAGGAATAATACGCCACAACTGACGATCAGCATTCAATCCACTGAGTTTACGCGATTGAACGACATTAACATTCGTTTTAGTAAGACTTCTCTCTTCCATTGAAAGGTAGAGTGCCGACTCACGGTTACGAATATAATAGTTGCCGTTGCCTGCATACTCGAAATACCACTGTTCGTTGATATCACCATTCGCATTATATGACATCAAATTTGCACCGGCTTCCAATGAGTGATTCAGCACATTGATGCGTTTTCCATCATTTTTCGAGACAATGTCGAAGAAACTAAAATCGCCACCCACACGGCTGTCAACAGGCGTTATTTTCCATTGTTGTGAAGCGACTCCGCCATACTGCGCCATTCGGATATCACCAGAAGTTTCAACCACTACTTGTCTATTATACTTGTTCATGATGACATAATCACCATTGATAACGTCAGGTGCAACATCCTCACCCCATGTAATATCAATCACTCGTTCAGCATTACGGTGTTTTTCAGTCTGATACGTACCGGCATCGCCGCCAGGGAGCTCCATACGGAACTCACGATAAGGGCCGAAACCATCATAGTAAACCACATCATCGAGCGACAAGAACTGATAGCTCGTAGTATTTGCCTGACGCTCTGAACCTCCCAAGAAGGCCTTTACTTGCCCTGTCTGGTCATTGCGATACACACAAGCCCCCGTCCATTTACTACGGTTCTCAGCATAAGCAAGTCTTGGTCCCTTGCGGCTGATATCACAAAATTCGCCACGTGCACGGCTATCGAATCCCCACCAGATACCTTTCGTCAATCCATACTCCAAGCCAATGAAAGCCTCCCCCACATTGTGCATCTCGTCGTTGAAGCCCACCTTCCCATCTTTCTGCAATTGTTCGTGAAAGCCCACATAATTTGCAAACGATCCTGCCAACTGATGGGTATTGCCCCAATCCACATAGTTCTTACAGGTATTGTACCAAGACAAAGCTTTATCATCGTTCAACGTGTTAGGTCCCGTAATCACGATATCCTGGAAAAGGGGATAATCATCCTTCAACTTTTTGGCGATATCACGGATATCAGCAGCAGTTCCTTGTATCAGTTCCTGCTCATTGCCATTAAAATCAGGTTCATTCATCACAGAAACGCCAATCACGGGATGGGCCGATGCATTGCGTTTCATCCACGCCACATGCGCATTAATCATCGCAGCCCAATGAGCCACATCCGCACGACCGTTTTTCGTATAATAGGCATCAATGTTTGTACCTGAGGTGGTCGAAGGATTATAACCGTTATCACAGTTCAGAATAAGAGGAAGTGCCGTATTCACCTTATCAAAGAGCGTATTGCGCTCACGAAGTCCCTGCCATTGAGCTTTAACAAGAGCTGTATCACCTGTAAGCGGAGCACACACACGATAAGACGAGCGTCCAAACGACACATTCTCTTTACCCATATGATTGAGTCCACGAATCAGATTTCCTTCGTTCATCCAAGCCAAGTCTAAGCCCCATTCCGGCTGATAGCGCTTTCCTTCTGCACTTGCAGAGAAAGGCACCAAGCCATCTGCCTTCGCCGTAGCCGAAAGATAAAGGCTTGAAGACGAGCGATTTTCTTCCTGAGCGAAAATAGAAAGCGGTAAAGACAATAGTCCTACAAATATTAATATACGTTGTAATTTCATTTCTGTATGTAGTTTTTAGTTTTGTAACAATACCTTCTTTGTTGGCAAAGTTACGAATTATCGTGTGAATTACCAAATTATTACACAATAATTTTTGCATTTGTTTCGTTTAAGTTCATATGATTATTAAAGTAAACGGCATGCGTAGCATGCAGAACATCCGTGCAGTAACAGAA
>Ga0265298_10004326_pt1 | contig 18185 bp, 9 predicted proteins | sample AusTroGonzalo_MG_3_FD_193486 | JGI IMG/M metagenome (GOLD analysis project Ga0265298, IMG submission 193486) | Bovine rumen microbial communities from tropical cattle in Woodstock, Queensland, Australia - Gonzalo_01 | ecosystem: Host-associated > Mammals > Digestive system > Stomach > Rumen ... | reverse complement strand
CCCCCTTCTCGTCCGTCATGTCCGCAAGAACGGACCCCGGCCCCACGGCGGCGAGCTGGTGCTGATCGCCCAGAATGATGACGCGCGTGCGTCCCGCATCCAGTATGTCAAAAAGCTGAACGGCAAGCGACATTTCCATCATGGATGCCTCATCAACGACGAGCACGTCGGCCTCTAGCGGATGCTTTCTGTCGGGCCGCACGCCATCACGTCTCGGGCTGCAGAGCAGCTTGTGAATCGTCCTCTCGGTCACCCGCTCGTCCTGCATTGCTGCCTGCATGAGTGGATAGCTTCCTGTCGAAACATCAAGGGCATCGCTCACGGACTGCAGCACACGGCTTGCGGCCTTGCCGGTCGGTGCGGCAAGCACCACGCTCATGCCCGGCTGACCGAGCATCAGGCATTCGAGGATTCGGACAACCGTCGTTGTCTTTCCCGTTCCGGGGCCTCCGCAGATCATCGACAGCCGCCGCTCCACAGCCAGCCGTACGGCATCGTCCTGCGCCTTGCGTCCCTTAAGAAACTCCTCGAACGAAATTCCCTTGCCATAGCGTTCATAGTCCGCCCTTGCCAGCTCATCGATCTTCCCCTGCACCGCCATGGAGACAGAATCCTTCGCAGCCGACGCATACCGCACCAGGCTCTCTGCCAGACGGAGCTCCTCGGCAAACGAGCGCTGCAGGTAGAGCCGGTCGCCTTCGAGATCGATCACTATCGGGGCGTTGCTCTCACAGCCGCTTGCGACACTCTGGCCGGCGTCTGCCGCAAGGCCGCAGCCGATGAGAGGCGCGAGCGCCCGCTTGTCAGAAACCGCTCTGGAGAGCCTTGCGCAGACGCTCCCCTCCTGCTCGCTCTGCCCGAGCGCAGTCATCACAGAGAGAAGCGCATCCCGGGCGGCCTCCCGTGCCGCCTGATCAGGCACAAGCCTCAGCAGCACCCTGCCAAGGGCGCGGAACGCTTCAAGCTCAGGCTTTTGTTCCTCAAGGGTCAGAGATGCTGCATCAGTCATGACATTCCTCCTTGCGCACCTCAGCGGCGTATTGACGAACGACTGTCTCGCTGTAACCATGAGCGATCGCATCATCCAGGCACTCGAGCACTGCTCGTCTCGGCCGGTCGAACACGATGCCCTGCCCCCGAGCCCCTTTTCTCACCCCTCGGATGAAGAGGTAAACGGCGCCGCCCATCCTGTCGTACACATCAACCTCCGGCCCCAGGCGGCTGCGCAAAAAGCGCATGACCGCGACGAGATAAATGAGGTACTGAAGCCTGTAGCAGTGATGCGACATCTGCCGAGCCATGGCCGCTTGCGTATATCCTCTGGCGCTCGAGGCGACCCAGTTGCTCTTCCAGTCAATCACCCAGTACCTTCCCCCGGCATAAAAGAAGAGATCAATGAATCCCTTGATGAAGCCGCTGATCGCCCCCGGAGCAAGGTAGTCCGGCGTATAGCCGGGATCGACCGCATGCGCTTCAGAAAGGATCCTGAGCAGCTCGATCAGCCGCTTTTCCGTGAGAACCTGCCGACCGGGATCGGGCCCGTTGACGGAAAGGTCAAACTCAAGCTCCGAGTAGCGCCGCGACAACGGAACACGGGAGAGCACCACGCCTCCGGGAAGCTCCGCCCCCAGAACATTGCGCGCCATCTCCGTCACTGCGGGCAGCGCATACGCATACTCCTCGCCAAGCAGGTCCCGGTACGGACGAAGAAGCCGATCAACATGGTCTTCAAAATCGTCCGCTGACTTGCGCTCGACATCCTCAAAATCTGTCCGCTCAAAAATCTCATGGAGCATCGTGCCGATCTGGGTGCCGCCCTTCAGATGCACGATGTCCCGCTTCTGCTCTTCCGTAAGCGCTGTCTCTGAGGGCTCCTGCGGCATCTCCTCCTCAACCGGATCGGGGCTTTGCTCGGGCATGGCCTGAGCCGCACCTCGCCGCAGGGCTGAAAAGCTCGTGGTCGACCAGGTGCTCGGGACGCAAGCGGAGGCATCCACTGCATAGACAGGAGCTTCGGAATCGTCACCGTCATCCTTGACCTTGATTCCGGGCAGATTGAGCGGGTGCGTGATTCTGACCAGATCGTCAACCCGCTCGTCCGCATTCGTGTCAGGGAAATCCACGCCGACAACGACAGAAAGGTCCCTGCAAATCTCCGGCAGATCAGCCTTGACGGCTGCCCGGATTCGCTCGAGGACTACTCCGAAATTGCGTTCTGCATCCGCCGCATCAGTGATTTCGGACTGTTCGGTCGCCACTTCCCAGTAAATGTTCCGGGCGGTGGTCAAATAAGGCGCACCGTCGTTTTTTCGCTTTTGCATCAGCGGCAGCACCAGGCGGCTTGTCGCGCGCGTCATGGCCACATAGGCCTTTCGCGCCTGCTCCTGCATCTGCTTGCCTGCTTCATTTTTAACCTGGTCTTTGGGAATCGCGCTTGAATCAAGCACCATCTCGAGAACGGGGCCTGCCGAATCCTCGGCCTTGAAAAAACCTTCGGAAATCTTGCGCGGCTTGCAGTCAGCAGACGCATGCGTGAGATACACGATCGGATACTCCAGCCCCTTGCTCGCGTGAATCGTCTCAACAGTCACCAGCCGTTCATCGGATTCGATCCTAAGGTGTCTGTTTTCAGGACATTCTTCTGAAGCCTTTTCGCTTTCAAACCAGCGGATGAGGCCTGCCAGCGCGGGCAGCGTCTGCGTCTGCTCCTGAAGGAGTTCAAGCACATGCCGGTAGTTGCGCAGATACTGCCGCCCCATCTTGAGCGGCATCAGCCGCTCGACAACAGAGCGTCGCTCAAAAAGGAACGTGACGGCTGCCGTGAGGCCGGCCTGCCGGAATCTTGCAAGCGTCTCCCGGATGTCAACCTGCGCCCGGACGATCGCTTCCTGTTCAGCTCCGAACGTGCTGAGCGTATCGCCAAAGATTCGAGAAGTTCGCGCGGCGGCGAGCAGCTGCAGATCCGTCGGCTCCTCCATGACCTTGAGAATGGCAAGGATCTCTTCCGCCTGCTCGGTCTTGAAAACATCCTGGTTGCTTGAGAGGCAGACCGGAATCCTCTTGCTCCTGAGCGCGTCGATCACGCCTTCAGCATGGTCGCGCTTGCTCACCAGGATGGCGATGTCGGAGGGCCTGACTCTTCGATCTCCCAAAAAGCACTTGCCATTGATCAATCGGTCGATGTCGCTCGCGATCCATTCGTCCTCAAGAGCCCTCAGCTTGTCGACTGACTCTTTGGCGAGCTCCTTCGCCTCAGCCGGAATCTCTCTCGAGAACTTGTCATAGAGCACTTCAAACACCGGCAGCGGCCGCAGTTTCCCATCCTTGCCCTGCTCAAGAACCGGCGTCTTTTCCCGGTTGCCGCATCCCACGGGGCGATAGAGGATGTCTTCACTGAAAAACGGCCGTGACGGCTTGGCGGGATCGCCGCTGCCAAAGAAATGATTGAAGACGTCGATCAGCGCGCGCGTGGTCCGATAGTTGTCCTCGAGCGTATAGACATTGCTTGATCCAATGTCATTTCGGGCGCGGATGTATGTTTCAAGCTCCGCGCGGCGGAAGCGATAGATGGCCTGCTTTGGATCGCCGACGAAGATGACATGCTGGGGATGGTTTTCGCCCCCGAGGAAAAGCTCACGGAACGCTGCGTACTGAACGCTGTCCGTATCCTGGAATTCATCGATCAGAACAGCATCAAACCTCTCCCGGACGGCCTGGGCAAACTCCGGCACCTCCCGCACCTTTCGGGACATGAGCGCAAGCATTTCGTCTCCGCTCATGACGCCTGCCTGAGTCTTGAGTGAGGCAAGACGCCCGGCGGCCCATTCGGGGAACTCCTTCAGGCACCTGGCAAGGGGCGAGCCGTCGTCAGGAACAACCCTGTAGGGAAGCGGATCGTCCCGCCCCGTCATGTCCTTGAGAAGCTGCGAGAGCGCCTTTTGCAGCCCGACAAGCTCCATCACGCATTCCTCGGGCAGCTTCCTCACATGGTCTCGGACAAACTCATCGACAACCTGCCGCCGAAGCTGATCATCCTCAAGCTGCAGCTCCACGCCGTAGCTGCCGCCATGCACGAACGTGTACTCAGTCAGCATCTTGCGGCAAAAGCCGTGGATCGTGAAGATGCAGGCATCGTCGAAATGCTCAAGCGCCTGTTCCAGCCGCTCGATCACCCCGGCGTCCGTCTCCTTGCGAAGCATCTCCTCGAGTCCCGCCTTCAGGCGCTCGGAAAGCTCATTCGTAGCCGCATTGGTGAAGGTCACGAGCAGCAGCCGGGTGATGTCGACCGGATCAGGCTGCTCCGTGACGAGCCGCTTGACGATCTCGATCAGGGAAAAAGTCTTCCCTGTGCCTGCGCTCGCTTCAATGAGACGCGCCCCGCGCAGATCATCGCTTTTGTCAAACACGTCAAACTTAGGCATGGACCACCTCCCTGAGCAGCTCGCACCACTCGGGCGCCTTGCACTTTTTCGCTCCCTTTTTCGGCTGCTTCAGGCTCAAGGCGTTCTTCAGCGCATTGCCCAGAGGTGTCTCAAGCATCTTCCTGCGCTCCTTTTCGCGGCCTCGCCAGAGGACATCGGAGGGGTATGCGGAGGAAACCAGCCCCGGAGCCGGAGCATTGAGCTGCATGAGATAGAGCGCGAGAATCGCATCCACACTCGCGCTGGCAGCCGCCCGTTCCAGGGGCGGCACAACGCCGCTCTCCTCTTCCTTGTCGTCATAGATCGACAGGTGCAGCGTGACAGGGTGTCCCGCAGCGCACAGAAAGGCTCGTTTCAATGCCACGCGAGCCCTTGAAGAATCGGAAAAAATCTGCGCCGCCATATGCAGGCTGCCGTCATCGGGTTGAACGAGCGGTTTCTCAGGCTGGAATACGACCGAACCAAGCGAAGCGTAAGGCGCAGCATCGAACCCTGCTTCTGCAATCAGATTCTTGGCTCCATCGAGCGAATACGTAATGACCGAAGCCTGTTCATCGGTTTGGACAGCGAGCCCCTCGGCATCCGCAACCGGCTCCTCGAGCCAGCTGATGAAATCTCCTGTTGCCACACGCCGTACGCCCTCGGCTCCGTTGATCGGATCCCGGGCGGCAATCTCCCGGAGTTCATCGCCGGCAATTCCGCTCTCTTTCAGTTCAAACAGCTTCTGCTTCCAGGCCCACGCGGCAAGAGAGCCGCCCTCGTCCGGAGAAATCGGAAGATCTCCGGCGCCGCCCGAGCCGAACTCTTTTTTCAGCCCATGATGCAAGAGCATCCACTTGTCCGCATCGCTCCAGAACTGTTCGACATCGGAATACTCGACCGAATCGGGGCAGCCTCCCTGGGCAAGAAGCGACGGAGTATCCGCAAAAGGCTCCTCCTCGATTGCCCCGCCGGCCGCCGTCTTGACCGAATCCAGGAGCTGCTGCGAGTGGCTGCGCCAGAAACGCGCGCCTTCAGTCATGAAGTTTTTCAGAGACTCCTCGGTGAGCGGCACATGAGCCGCCAGCGCGGCTGAAAACTTGCCGGGAAGCCTTAACTGCGGATCCCCCGCCTCCAGCTTCTGTCCGAGTTCAATCAATTTGACAAAGTCCTCGAGCACCGGGCTCATCAGCTTTCCGGCACTCTTGCCCTCGCCCTCGCAATAACTCAGGTACAGGCTGTCCCGGGCGCAGAGCACGAGATCAAGAAACACGTTGCGGTTGTCCGAGCGGCTGTCGCGGTCTGCAATGCGCCGAATCGGCTGTCCCTGCTCATCGGCGAGCTCCATGAGATCGAACGACTCCGTGCGCTGAACGCCGGGGAATCGCGACTCCTGCCCCAGTCCCAGAACTGCGACAACCTTGAACGGCAGTCCGCGCGAGTGCGAGATGTCGGCAAACGTCACGGCATCGGCGTTTCTGACGGGCGCCTTCTGCTCTCCCATCTGATTCTTGAATGCGTGCCAGACAAGCGAGAACGGCAGCCTCGCGGTGTCGTCCGGAAGTCCTCGCCGCATCTGCTTGCAGATCGAACCGATCGTACGGCGCACGCCGACAAGCTCGGGAGCCTCCGTCTCGGAGCCGAGCAGCCCTTCGATCTCGGTGTTCCATGTGTCCGCCCAGGCCATCACGTGAATCGGGCCTTCGTCCTGCAGATGGGATCTTGCCTGTTCCAGACGCTCGGCGATGAGGACAAGCTTTTCCAAGAGATCAGATCGAGAGACCACCGTGTCGTAACTGTTCAGGGAAGCTGCCGAGACCGGAAGGGTGTCGGCAAAAAGCCTCACCCGGTCCATGCTTTGCGTCAGCCCGAGCGTGAGCCGCTCAAGGGCACTCTCAAGGCACCCTTCGGCATCCTCCTCCCGCTGGATTGCACGCATGTGGGCCCTCGAGATGCCGTACCGGAATCCTGCCGCGCGCAGCCAGCCGCGCAGGATTTCCAGGTCATCAAAATCGAACTTCCAGTGCCGCGTCACGATCGGCAGTTCAAGCCAGGCGAAAAACTCATCGGCGCTCATCTGCGCCTGGATCATGTCACCCAGAGTCACCACAGCCTGGGCCGCCAGATTCTCCTGAGTGAGCCCCGAGCCGACAATCCGATAGGCAATCGAGCGCTCCTTGGGCAGACTGCCGAAGACGCTGTGGATGAGTGGGATGTACCGTTCAAGATCGGGCATAGCCACAAGCACGTCGCAGGCCTTCAGATCCTTCCTGCTGAATCTCGTCTGCAGGTAATCGCAGACCGCCTGAACTTCGCGCAGGGGATTTGGCGCCTTCACGATTCGAATCGACTGATCGGCATCAACGGGGAGCAGCTGGCTGTCAAGGTTGACAATCGCGCTCTGAAGCCTCTGCAGCATGTTGCCCATGCAGTCCGGCGCCGGATCGATGTAGATGCGCTCGGCATCAACCCGGTCACCTGATCGGAAATCCTGAATTCTCTGAGCGACGAAGTCAAAACTGAAGCGTCCCGGAGCCTCCTTCGAGCCTCGGGCCTGTGCCGGATGAACATCTTCCGGCAGCTCTTCGGGCATCTCTTCAAGGAGCTGGTCGGCGAGGGACGAAGCCTGTTCTCCTTCCTGAGAAAACAGCCAGAGCCGGTCGATCGTCGCCCGGGTGCTCTTGGCGTTTCGCGCAAGGTACGTGAGCAGCTCCCCCTGGGGCGTGCGATCCGAAATGTCGATCCCCTCGAACCAGAAGCCAGAACTCGGGTTCTGCACGTAGAGCCAGACGTCCTGGCCCTGCTCTCCGGCAGTGACGGAGGACAAAAACGGCAGGATGATCGGCGGCACAACCGTCGGCATGAAAATGTGGATGGCCTGCGTCGAATGCGGGACTGGTGACGCAAAAAGCTTCGGAAGTCTTGTCAGGTTGCCGCAATCGGGCCAGACGCTTCTGTCAGCGAGTCGCTCCCAGAGAGCCTTCTGCCAGGCATAGTCCGGATGGCGCTCGAGCGCCAGAGACTCGCGCCGCCGCTGAACGGACTCGCTGCTTGCCGAGTCAACTCCGATCCATTCGAGCACCCGATCAAGGCGGTAGGCGATGTAGCGGCGAAAGATCGAGGCGATCCTGAGTGCAAAGTCGTAAAGCGCTGCGTCGCTCTTGTCCTTCACATATTGGGCAAGGGGCGGAAACCGATCCGTGAACTCCCTGTCCTTCAGGATTCGCCATATGGGCCAGACAAGGGATTGCGATGTATGCTCGTTAGCGCTTTCCACCGAGGTCGCTTCCTCAAACCACGAGCCGATGAACTTGAAATCGCAGCCGCAGCAGACGCCTGAGCGGCGCGCGATCTCCTGCCGAATCCTGTCGGCGACGGCAAGCGAGGGGATGATGATGGTCTGAGGCTGAAAGATGTCCGTCCCTGCGGCGTCCGCTTTCAGATTTTCAATGAGACAGGCCTGAAGAACTTCAAAATAATTGCTGTAAATCGTGTGGAGCATGACCCTGATTCTCGTATAGCGCTTTCCGTATTTAATGCCGGAACATTGTACTGTTTTGGAAGCCCATGTTAGCCGCCTCCTGTTCAGAACCTGATCCGCTCGCGCATGACACGGACTGAGCACTGCGATAGACTAGCGGGCTCAATTTTTTTCGTGTAGATCAATGGCTAGGAAGACCACCAACAAAAACGTCAGCGTCTCAAGCGACGACCTCGTTCAGCTCGCCCTCCAGGCGGCCGATTCAAGCTCCATTTATGAAGACGTCCTGTGCGACGACGCCCTCCGGAAGGCCTGTGACGGCATTTTTGCTACCGGAGAGGATTCCGACATCGAGACCGCCCTGCACTCGCTCAAGGCCGATGACGACTCTTCGGCCTACGATGCGCTGCTTGCCATGGCCGAAGACTGCGCCCAGAGCTACACAGACGAGCGCGGCTGCCACCAGCTGGTGCTCATTCCGATCCTCGCCTGGAGCCGCTACCAGATCCCCTGCGGCCGCCTGGACAAGAATTGCCTGAAGAGTCTTGCCGATCTTTTACGGTCCGGTTTTGCCAGCCCGCAGGCCTCTGTCACCATGGGCGACACGCTCATTTCGGCTGACAACCTGCCCGAGCAGCTGATTGATGTCCGGGAGCTACTGAAGACTCTCACAGCGGGGCGCATCCAGCATGGCAGAACCCTGAGCATCGCCAAACTGCTCAAGAACGAGCCTCCGGCCGACTTTTCCGACAGCCGCTACATCGTGGCCGCCATCTCGGCGCCAACGCCCGAAGAGCTCTTCGTCCCGCAGGACAAGCCCTACATCGAGCGGATGCGCTCGATCATGGATTTTTCCCTGGCCGCGCATGAAGTTCTCTGGGCTCCCCTCATCGGCAGCGTTTTCGAGGTTCAGGCTCCGAGCGGCTTTTACAGCGCCTGGCGCCAGACTGAAACCGCCATGCGGGTCTTCTGCCTCAAGTCGCTGGTGTCCTTCGTCTGCTGCATGAACTTCGTGCCGCAGAACCTGCTGGTCACCACGGCCCTGTTCACAAAGCCCGGAGAATCAGCCGAAGTCGACGGCAATTCGGAAATCCGCATCGGCGTGTCCACCAAGGACAAGCCCAATTCCGTGATCGCTGGCGTGGTCTGGTCCATGGTGAACGAAGACCCCGACGCACTGCAGCAGTTTGCCGCCGACATCCTCAGAACCGAGGGAGTGGACAGAATCGTCGCCCTCGAGCAGATCTTCCCGATGGAATGGTGCGAGGATTGTGGAGCTCCGCTCTACGCCACTTCGACCGGGCAGGTTGCACATATTGAAATGCCCGAGGAAATTCAGATCGAGAAGTTCGCGCCGACTCTGAACTGACGGCTGCCCTTGAAATTCTCCCTGCCCGTCCCCATATGGAGGGCAAGAACACTTGACGTGCCGGCTTGTCCGGCGCGTTTCTTTTGGAGATTTCATTCAAATGGCTGCACAAGTTCATGGTTTTCAGACCGAGGTTGCCAAGCTCCTCTCCCTGCTGGCCAACTCTCTGTATTCAAACAAGGAAGTCTTCCTGCGCGAACTGGTGTCCAACGCTTCGGACGCCATTGACAAGCTGCGCTTCCTGTCCATCACCCAGCCCGACCTGGTCAAGGACGATCCCAACTTCTCCATCCGCGTTAAGGCTGACAAGGAAGCCGGCCTGCTCACCATCAGCGACAACGGCATCGGCATGACGCTCGAGCAGGCAAACGAGCACCTTGGCACCATCGCCAAGTCCGGCACTGAAGACTTCATGAAGTCGCTCTCCGGCGACCAGGCCAAGGACTCCGAGCTGATCGGCCAATTCGGCGTGGGCTTTTACTCCGCATTCATTGTCGCCGACCGAGTCACGGTCTACTCGCGCGCCGCAACGGCTGGCGCCGACGAGGGTGTCCGCTGGTCTTCCGACGGCTCTGGTACGTTCGAATCCGAGCAGATCCGCCACGAGGGTCGCGGCTCGGAAGTCGTGCTGCACCTGAAGAGCACCGAAAAGGGATTCCTCGATCCCTGGACGCTGCGCGAGGCCATCACCAAGTACTCCGATCACATTTCCGCGCCGGTCTTCCTCTGGGACGAGAAGCCCGAAGTGGATGACGGCAAGGAGGAGAACAAGGACGAAAAGAAGGAGCCGGTGTACGACTGGACCCAGGTCAACGAAGGCAAGGCCCTTTGGACGAAGACGCCCAAGGACGTGACCGATTCCGAATACAAGGAGTTCTACAAGCACCTCACCCATGACTGGGAGGATCCGCTCGTCTGGGCGCACAACCGCGTGGAGGGCGACCTTGAGTACACCAGCCTGCTCTATGTTCCCAAGCAGGCACCCTGGGATCTGTTCTCCCGAGAAATGCAGCACGGTCTGAAGCTCTTCGTCCAGCGCGTCTTCATCATGGACAAGGCCGAAAGCTTCCTGCCGAACTACCTGCGCTTCGTGCGCGGCCTGATTGACACGAACGAGCTGCCGCTCAACGTGTCCCGCGAACTGCTTCAGGACTCCGTCGTCACACGCAAGCTGAAGAAGGCGCTCACTAAGCGCGCCCTCACGATGATCGAAAAGCTTGCCGCCGACAAGGACAAGTACGCTGACTTCTGGGCGACGTTCGGCCGCGTGCTCAAGGAAGGCACGGTTGAGGATCCTGCTTCGAGTGCCCAGATCATGAAGCTGTTGCGCTTTGCCTCTACCAAGGAGGAGTCCGCCAAGCAGACCGTGAGCCTTGCCGACTACATCGGAAGAATGAAGGAAAAGCAGACAAAGATCTATTATCTTGTCGCGAACAGCTACGAATCTGCCATTAACTCACCGTATCTTGAATCGCTCAAGAAGAAGGATATCGAGGTGCTCCTCATGTGGGAGCGTGTCGACGAATGGATGATGGGCAACACCCGCGAGTTCGAGGGCAAGGAATTCGTTTCTGTGACCGAAAGCGACCTGAAGCTTGGCGAGCTTGAGGACAAGAAGGAGGACGAGAAGAAGGAAGAGTCAAGCGGCGCCATCGAACGCTTCAAGAAAGCGCTTGGCGACAAGGTGACTGATGTCCGCCTCACGAGCCGCCTCGTGGACTCCCCGAGCTGCGTGGTGAGCGACGGTCCGGTGATGACCTCGCAGATGCGCCGCATGTTCGAGGCCGCGGGACAGCCCGTGCCGGAGGACAAGTTCATTCTCGAAGTGAACGTTTCCCATCCGATCGTCGCCAAGGCTCTTGCCGAAGCCGATGACGCGAAGTTCGCCACCTGGGCCGAGTTCATCTTCTCCCAGGCGCTGCTTGCCGACCAGGGCTCGCTCAAGGATCCCGCATCCTTCATCAAGAGTCTGAATGCGCTGATCGCCGGCTGATCGCCGCAGCCGACCCCCCGCACAAACGCCCCGCTCATCCACCGGATTTGCGGGGCGATTTCTATTTGGGCAAAGAACTCTCAGTTTCTTGTTCTAAATCGTTGCAACGGTACTTTCCCCGCCGGCGGCCGGACTACAATCCATGACATCAAAATCGCCCACATTAGGAGCTAGTTATGGGTCTCATCAGCGCTGCTGCAGGTGCCACGCTCGGCACGCTGCGCGATCAATGGAAAGAGTACTTTCAGTGTGACGCTCTCGACAGCGACGTCCTGATGGTGCGCGGCACCAAGATCGTATCCACCTTCTCGGGCAACAAGACGGGAAACAACAACATCATCACGCAGGGTTCGGGCATTTCGGTTGCCAACGGCCAGTGCATGATCATCGTCGACCAAGGCGTCGTGACGGAAGTCGTCGCCGAGCCCGGCCTGTACACGTATGACAAATCCACCGAGCCCAGCATTCTCGTGGGCGAGCTGAATGAGGCCAAGATTCGCGAAGTCCTGCGCGTCATGTGGGAGCGCTTCAAGTACGGCGGAGACACCGGCCACGACCAGCGCGTCTACTACTTCAATCTCAAGGAAATCGTCGACAACAAGTTCGGAACGGCCGTTCCCATCCCCTTCCGCGTGGTTGACCGCAACGTGGGGCTCGACCTGGACGTCAGCCTGCGCTGCAACGGCGTGTATTCGTTCAGAATCACCGATCCGATTTCGTTCTACGAGAACGTCTGCGGCAACGTAACCACGCAGTACGACGTGAGCCAGATCCAGTCGCAGCTCAAGGCCGAATTCATCAGCGCCCTGCAGCCCGCGCTTGCAAGGCTCTCCGACCTTGCCATCCGTCCCTACGCAATTCCCTCGCACGTGGCCGAGCTCTGCCAGGCCATGAACCAGGAGCTCAGCCGCAAGTGGACCCAGCTGCGCGGCCTCTCGGTCGTGTCCATCGCCATCAACTCCGTGACGCTGCCCGACGAGGATGCCCGCCTCATCCAGTCCATGCAGCGCGGCGCGGCGCTTCGCGATCCCGCGATGGCCGCCGCTCAGCTTGCGGCCGCCCAGGCCGAGGCCATGAAGACCGCAGCGGGCAACCAGGCCGGCGCCATCACCGGCTTCATGGGCATGGGCATGGCAAGCCAGGCGGGCGGAGTCAATGCGGCCGACCTCTACAGAATGGCTGGAGCCCAGTCCGCACCTCAGCAACCTGCTGCCGCCCAGCCCCAGGGCTGGACCTGCAGCTGCGGCACCCAGTGCACGGGCAAGTTCTGTCCCGAGTGCGGCAAGCCCCGCCCCGCCGCCACCTGGCGCTGCGCCTGCGGCACTGTGGCCACGGGCAAGTTCTGTCCGGAGTGCGGCGCCAAGCGGCCCGAGTAGCCTGGAGGAATCCGCATGCCCGGATTGAAGCGCTACAAATGCCCCGCCTGCGCAGGAACACTTGAGTTCGACAGCGGCACGCAGCAGCTCAAGTGCCCGTACTGCGACACGATCGTCGACATCCAGTCGGTCCTCTCGCAGGAATCGGGCACCGCTCAGGCCGCAGCCGAACCGGCAAGGGAGGGCGCGAGCCCCGAAGATGATCTGCAGGGGCTCTCCTCCTATGTCTGTCCGTCCTGCGGCGGACAGATGGTCGTCCCCGACACCACCGGTGCGTCAAGCTGCCCGTTCTGCGGCGCCCCCCAGATCGTTCCGAAGAAATTCGAGGGCTTTCTCAAGCCCGACCTTCTGGTTCCCTTCAAACTGGACAAGAAGGCCGTCAAGGAGCGCTACTTCGAGCATCTCAAGGGCAAGCGCTTCCTGCCGCGAGTCTTCCGCAGCGAGAATCACATCAGTGAAATCCGCGGCGTCTACGTCCCCTTCTGGCTGTTCTCAAGCACGGTTGACATGTCCATGCAGTTCCGGTGCGAGAACATCCGCCGCTGGGAGGATGCCAACTACCGGTACGTCGAGCACACCTACTACGACGTCTACCGGCACGGCCACCAGTCTTTCGACGACGTTCCCGCCGACGGCTCCGAACACATACCGGACGACCTCATGGAGTCGATCGAGCCCTATGCGCCGAAGGAAGCCGTCGCCTACGACCCGGCCTACCTGTCAGGATTCCTTGCGCACACCTACGACAACCCCGCCGAAAAGATGGAGCCCCGTGCGCTTGAGCGCATGCAGGGATCGACCGAAGCATCCATCCGAAGCACGGTTACCGGATACGACTCCGTGAACTGCACCTCCAGGTCGGCTGCCTTCGACGGGACGAGCCACCGCTATGCCCTGTTCCCCGTCTGGCTCTTGAACACGGTCTGGAACGGTCAGCGGTTCACCTTCGCCATGAACGGACAGACGGGGAAATTCGTCGGCAACCTGCCGCTCGACACACCGCGCTACCGTCTGTGGTTCGCTCTGTCGTCAATTCTTTACACCTTCCTGTTCCTGGCCATCTGGTTCATCTATCTGGCCTCCGAGGGACCGGTTTACTAGGAGGCGCCAATGGACGATCAAGACCTGTTGATTGGAATCGGCATCTGCCTGCTGCTGGGCATCCTCGCGGCCTTCATCACCATGAAGGCGCTCACGGCGGGGCTGCGTTCCGTGCGGTTTCGCCAGGAGGCCTCTGGCTATGAGGTCGAGGGCAGCTTTAGACTGACCGGTCAAAGAGACACATTCGCCGGCAGGCGCGTCGAGCGTTTTGCCAAACCCAAACAAAACAAACGTTAACATCTAGAGGTATTTGCCATGGCTGACAACACCGCTCTTGCCAATCTGGAAACCAGTCAGGTTCCCGAGACGAAGATCGCCGAAGCTCTGAAGGAGATCGATCTGACGTCCCCCACGATCACGATGAGCTACGGCACGAAGACGATGACGGACATCGCCGGCTTTGCCGACACGATTCTTGCCAATGTCCGCGCCAAGGACGCCGGCGCCGTCGGCACTGACCTGCAGAACCTGATGCTCAAGGTGAAGGGCATCAAGATCGAGGACATCGCCAACAGCAAGAAGAGCTTCTGGGCCTCGCTCCCCATCATCGGCAGCCTCTTTGACACGGTGAGCAGCAAGCTCGCCGAGTACGACAGCGCCGCCAAGCAGATCGATGCGATCTCCGACAAGCTCGACGAGGCGCAGCTCGGCCTGCTCAAGGACATCGAGGTGCTCGAACAGCTCTACGACAACAACAAGAACTTCTACACGGATCTCACCGCGCACATCATCGCCGGCGAACAGCGCCTCGAGCAGGCCCGCACCGTCGAGCTCCCCGCTCTGGAAAAGAAGGCTCAGGAGTCCAAGGACAACATGGACGCCCAGGCCGTGCGCGACTTTGCCGAAATCATCAACCGCTTCGAAAAGCGCCTGCATGATCTCAAGCTCTCCCGCACGATCACGCTTCAGACCGCTCCCCAGATTCGCATGATTCAGGCGAACAACAGGACGCTTGCCGAAAAGATCCAGACCAGCATCCTTGCGACGATTCCGATCTGGAAGAGCCAGCTTGTGCTCGCCCTGTCGATCCACGGCCAGAAGAACGCCGCAGAGCTGCAGAAGTCCGTTGCCGACACCACCAACGAAATGCTCAAGAAGAATGCGGAAATGCTGAAGACCTCGACCGTGGAAACGGCCCGCGAAGTCGAGCGCTCGATCGTGGACGTCGAAACGCTGCGCGATGTGCAGGGCAAGCTGATCAGCACCATTGAGGAGACGCTCAACATCGCCAACGAGGGCCGCATCAAGAGGCGCGAGGCCGAAAAGGAACTCGCCGCCATGGAAAACGACCTTCGCGTGCGCCTGACCGAGCTTGCCGCCAAGAGCCGCGCTGACACCATCGCAGCCGCCCGAGGCGCGACCGAAACGGCCGCCGCATCCTAAGCCATCAGGAATCCACGCTCATGCGAAAGCAACCCATTACTCGAGATGAAGTGGAGCGGGCCAGGCAGGAGCAGCAGCAAAGCGCTCCCGCCTCCCTCAGCCCGGAACTTGCCCAGGCTGCGCAGAAGGTGGGCTCCGGCCTGAAGGGCTTTGCCAAGCGCTTCATGGTCCACGCCGCCGGCCTGCTCTTTTTTGCTCCCACCATTTCCGCGCTCACCACGGATGCCGTTGACGAGGGCGCTGCGATCCTGCTCGCCTACCTCGCCTTCATCTGCCTGCTTCCCCGAGGGCCCGTCAACGACCGCACCTGGTACGTCCCGGCAGCCGCCGGTCTCGTGCAGTGGGCTCTCGCCGGGCTCCTTGGCATGCCGCTTGCAACCGCCGCGTTTCTCGGCGGCCTGCAGGCCTATGCCCTGAGGGCGATCCTCAAGAAGCTGAAGATGGGCAGCGAATGGGTGACTGCGTTCTTCCTGCTCGCGGGCGTCACTGCCCTGTTCACGACGACGGCGAGCACGGGACTGTCCTGGGCGGCAATCCTCTCGATGATCCCTGTTGCCGGGGCCGGATGGCTTGTTGACCGCGCGCTCGCCCGACTCACCGAGGCCAAGAGCAAGGAAAAGCTTGTGGCGGAGATCCTTGACCGCTTCAAGGACCTTGCCCAGCGCAAGCAGCTCGGCTCGAGCATCCTTGCCGAACTGGACATCCTGTCCAGCCGTGCTTCGCAATTTTTTACCATCATAAATAAAGGCGGGCACACGGATGATGCGATCTTGAACCGCATCAACACCCTCACACGGGAAATGTTCGCCGCCAAGACCGACATGACCGCTTCAGAGCGTCTGCTGCACAGCATGCAGGACCTCTCCGACGAACTCGACAGGATCCTGCAGGAGCGCGGCGGCCCGTCAAGCGGAATCATTGATGAGTTCCGCGGCTATGAGCAGCAGGTGCGCGAACTGCTGATCGCCAAGCGAAGCCTGACGGCCGAACCCGCCAAGCATATCGACGCGATCGCCTACGCCTCCTACGGAATCATCAAGCAGATGCGGGAGGATCCGACGGACAAGCCTGCGGGCGAGCGTTTCCTGAAGCGTTACCTCAAGGCAACAGCCGAAGTCGTGAGCGAGCGCAGAAGGCTTGAGCAGTCATCCTCCTCAAACCGCTCCCAGGCGCTCTCAAGCGCCCTTTCGCGCAGCGACGAAGTGCTCGAGCACATGGCCCAGGCATTCCGGGATGAGGAGCAGTATCTCATGAACAACGACACCGTGAACTTCACGGCGCAGCTCAACGCACTCGAAACGTTCATGAAGATGCGCGGTCACTGATTCCACGCACCTAACGATGACGAAGCCGGCACTCCCTGGAAATGAGCGCCGGCTTTTTTTTGTCGTTCTGAGAGCGCGGCCCGGGCCGCGCCCCCGCTCGGGCTTAGTGCTTCTCGCCCTTTTCAACGTTGAAGGCGAACTTGCCCTCGGACGCGTCCACCGTGACCCGGTCGCCGGGCCCCGCCTTGCCCTCAAGCAGCATGCGGGCGATGGCATTCTCCAGATGCTCCTGCACGGCTCTCTTGAGGGGCCTTGCGCCGTAGAGCGGATCAAAGCCGACGCGGGCGATCTCGTCCAGAGCAGCATCAGTCACTACAAGCACGACGTCCTGATCGGCCACTCTCTTTGCAAGACGATCGATCTGGATCTTCGCGATTGAGCGGATCGCCTTGTCGTCGAGCGCGTTGAACACCACGATCTCGTCGATGCGGTTCACGAACTCGGGACGGAAGTGCTGCTTCACCTCACGCATCACAGCTTCCTTCACAACCTCGTGGCCGGAGCCGACAAGCTGCTGGATTTCCTGCGCGCCAAGGTTGCTGGTCATGACGATGACGGTGTTCTTGAAGTCAACCGTGCGGCCCTGGCCATCGGTCATGCGCCCGTCGTCGAGCACCTGCAGCAGGACGTTAAACACGTCCGGGTGAGCCTTTTCAACCTCATCGAGCAGGATCACGCTGTAGGGCTTGCGGCGGACGGCCTCCGTGAGGTATCCGCCCTCCTCGTAGCCGACGTATCCCGGAGGCGCACCGATGAGACGCGCCACGGAGTGCTTCTCCATGAACTCGCTCATGTCGATGCGGATCATGGCCTCGTCGCTGTCAAAGAGGAATTCCGCAAGCGCCTTGGTGAGCTCGGTCTTACCCACGCCCGTCGGACCAAGGAACAGGAACGATCCATAGGGGCGGTTGGGGTCGGACAGTCCCGCCCGGCTTCTGAGAATTGTGTCCGTGACGCGCGTGAGCGCCTCGTCCTGTCCGACAACCCGCCGGCCCATCGCATCCTTCATGCCGAGCAGCTTCTGGCGCTCGCCCTCCATCATCTTGGAGACCGGGATGCCCGTTGCGCGGCTCACCACTTCGGCGATCTCCTCGGCCCCCACGCTCGTGCGCAGGAGCTTGGGTCTGGCGCTCGCCTGCTTCTCGGCGCTTTCAGCCTTCTTCAGGCGCTCCTCAAGCTTGGGCAGCACGGCGTACTGCAGCTCGGCAAGCCGCTCGTACTTGGCCTCACGCTTGCAGGCCTCCATCTCGCGGCGCGTGCGATCGATCTCGTCGCGCACGTCCTTCGCGCCGATCGCCTCGCTCTTTTCAGCCTTCCAGATCTCCTCAAGATCGGAGTACTCGCGGGAGAGCTTCTCAATCTCCTGCTCAATCACCTCAAGGCGCTTCTTGCTCGCCTCGTCAGTCTCCTTCTTCATCGCCTCGCGCTCAATCTTGAGCTGGATAAGACGGCGGTCGAGCTTGTCGAGCGCCTCGGGCTTGGAGTCAATCTCCATCTTCACGCGGCTCGCGGCCTCGTCAATCAGGTCAATCGCCTTGTCGGGCAGGAACCGGTCGGTGATGTAGCGATGCGAGAGCTCGGCCGCGGCCACGATGGCCGGGTCGGTGATCTCAACGCCGTGGTGCGCCTCATACTTCTCCTGCAACCCGCGCAGGATGGCGATCGTGTCCTCCACGCTCGGCTCGTCAATGAGAACCTTCTGGAAGCGCCGCTCAAGAGCCGCATCCTTTTCCACGTACTTGCGATACTCGTCAAGC
>Ga0265298_10004325_pt1 | contig 18191 bp, 11 predicted proteins | sample AusTroGonzalo_MG_3_FD_193486 | JGI IMG/M metagenome (GOLD analysis project Ga0265298, IMG submission 193486) | Bovine rumen microbial communities from tropical cattle in Woodstock, Queensland, Australia - Gonzalo_01 | ecosystem: Host-associated > Mammals > Digestive system > Stomach > Rumen ... | reverse complement strand
ATGTTCGATAATCATCGGCATCTGAGGGTTCTCAGCGCTTGCTAGAGCGGCGTAGCGCTCCAGATCCAGAGCCCCGTTTCCGCAATCCGTCTCTTCAAGCTGGAAAGTATATTCTTCTTTCAGCCTGATGTCCTTGAGGTGGCAGCTGCAGATTGTGCCATGAAGCTTGGCGAAGCACTCCTCCAGGAATTCGTCGTTGAAGAAATAGCGGCGGGGCGTGGTAATCATATTGACTACGTCAAGATGCGTTCCGAAAGCATGGCGATCAACATCTTCTAGCAGCCTCATACACTCGTCAGGACTGCCGGGAATCATCCAGGGCATAGACTCGATGCAATACTTCGTCCTGACGGGACGTGCGCTGTCTATGACCTCGCGAATCATCTTTACAGCCATCTTCCAGAGTTCATCACTATAATTGCCCCGGTATCCTCCATCCCAGCGGGGTCCATAAGGCGTGCCGACAACATTGACACAGCAGGCTGCGCCGATTTCGTCGGCCATCTCCAGCTGTCGGATGGCGTATGATATCCATTTCTTGCGTTCATCGGGATCAGCGGCAAGAGTGTTGCGCCAGACGCCGACCTCGGCAATGCTCAAACCGGCCTTTTCGGCAGCATTCTTATATGCCTGTATTGTCTGTACGCCATCATCGCAGCACATGGGAAACACGACGGTCTGCAAGCCAAGCTTTTTATGCTTTGCAGCCCATTCTTCGGGTGAAGAGTGTTTAAGAGGAGAAGATATTCCCAGAAACATATCAGAAATTGCGTGTATGTATGACAGTAGGATCCATCTTGTCGAGCGATGCCACGCCAGTTCTTGCCATCACTCCCGCCAGTTCGGCGGTCATCTCGCGGATGCGTGCCGCCACAGCTTCCAGCCCGCTCTTGAGCAGAGGCATCAGATGCCGTCCGACAGAGACTGCCGATGCGCCGAGAGCGAGGCATTTGTAAACATCCATGCCGCTTTCTATGCCGCAGTCGACAAACACCGGTACACTTCCTCCAGTTATGGAAAGGATATCCGGCAGAGCCATCAGCGGCGGCACGCTGTAGCGTATCATGCCGTGGTGGTGCGACACGACCAGAGCAGCGCATCCGGCACTGACACACCTTTCCGCATCATGGGCGCTGAGGACGCCTTTTGCAATGAAAGGAATGCCTGCAGCCTTCACAAACTCAGCCAGCTCTGCTGTAGATTTTGCCTTCATCGGCAGGCCGAACACCTCGTCGTAGCCACCGCAGGAGTTGAATGCATGGTCTATATCCATTCCGACGGCAAAGCAGCCTGCCGAGACGGCATGTTCGATTTTTCTGAATACCACATCATTGTCGGCATGAGGTTTAATAATTTTGACAGTGCGTGCACCAGTCGCCACAATAGCCTCCAGCTCGGCTTCATCGCCCATCCCCACCCAATGCACTGCGCCGCTCATTTTTGCGGCTTTGGCGTATTTCACCATCCCGTCAGGTGCTGTCCCGTTCAGGTGTGAAAGCGCGGCTGTCATTATCGGTGTTTCAAAGGCTTCTCCGAACAAAGAAAAGGCAGTTGATGGAAGCACGGCGTCAACATAGCGTGTCTCCAGCAGCAGCGAGTCGAAATAGTCGCGGGTTATGCGGTCGGAATCGGAAGTGAGTTGCATGTTATATTATCGGTTTATTATTTCACGGTTTATTTCATCAATCTTCTCATCTGACAGTTCATAGCGGCTGATGATGAATATTGCCAGGATAAACAGCAAAGCAGGGATCAGCGTCACCAGCCAGAGGATTCCCTGCTGAGCCAGCGGCGTCTGAATCTGCTTCGCAGCATCATATCCTACCCAGGCGAGGACGAGACCGGGAATCACTCCGCCGAGAGCGATGCCGGCTTTCATGAAGATGCAGATGATGGCATTGACAATCGCTGCTGCACGACGACCTGTCTGATATTCGCCGAATGAAACTACTTCAGGGACGAGCGCCCACATATAGCCGGTCGCAATCAAGACGCCGGAACTCTTGATGAATTGGGCGATGCATAGCAGCGGGAAGCAGGCTCTCAGCGAAGGTACTGACACGAACAGATACATCAACAGCATCCCGGCGATGGCGAGTCCCAGAGACAAACGGAAAAGACCGTTTTTGCCGGTCTTCTTCTTAATGGCCGGAACTAGCGGCAGGAATATGAATGCCGGGATTGTGCCGAGCCACATAAAGACCGTTGTCATGAACGGAGTCGCCTGGATATTGCAGGTCATGAAATATGAGTCTGCAGCATTGCTGATACTCATTGTCGTGAATGCCACGATAAAGAAAAGCGACAGTACTCGAAGCGGCTTGTTGCGCACAAGTTCCATCCACAGGTCGCTATACTTCACTTTATTCGTATTGTCGCGCGGGGCCACGATGCGTTCCCTGCTCTCAAAGAAACAGTAGACCAGCAAAGCCAGTCCTGCGAACGCGAAGATACTCATGGTGATGAACCAGGCCTGTCCTGCCTCTGGAGTATTGTAAACAGCTTCCATCCTTCCCGTATCCGGGTTCAGGACCTTTGGGGCGAAGATTGCTATCACCAGAGGAAGCGTCTTTATGATAAGACCTCCCAGATTGGCGAAGAGCATGCGGATGGTGGTCAGTATGGTTATTTCTTCGGTATCCCTGGTCGCCGATGCATGCAGAGCTCCGTAAGGAACGCTTACCAGAGTGAAACACATGCTCATTCCGACGTACGTAACGTATGCGTATAGCAGGGATCCGCTGAAACCGTTCCAGAAGCAAAGCACAGCAAATGCGGCAAGCGGCAGTCCACCGAAGAGCAGCCATGAGCGATACTTGCCCCAACGGGGATGAGCCTTGTCGACGAAGGCGCCCACAATGGGATCCCAGAGAATATCTATGACACGGACGACAAGGAACATCACAGCAGCCACTTCCGGCTTCAAGCCGTACACGTTGGTGTAAAAGAAAAGCAGCCAGATGCTGACAGTCTGGTAGATCAGGTTTTGAGCGAGTTCGCCGGAGCCAAGTCCCAGGCGTTCGCGCCAGGATAATTTGCAGAAACCGCTGTCCATAAGTATTACAGGATATCCAAAGATACAAAATCCTGCCGATGTGGAAAACTTGGGGATATCTATTTATTGTCTGATTGTATTATTTTTATGTCGTTTTCTACCTTTATATCCCGGTTAAATCTAATCGGGATATAATGTTTGATATTCTTGATGGAGCGAGTCTGCAGCCGGTCGAAATACCCGGCAGCACCAGCCTTTATGAGCTTCTCGTTCCGAAACTGCATAACCGTTATTATCTGGTCAGCGGCCCCGGCAGCCGTTCGCTGGAAGCATTTCCCAAAGTGGTGGGGTTCCACTGCTACACCGCTCTTCTGGATGAAATGGTTGACTCCCTGAGCTATCTTTGTTCCAACGGTCTGGGCGAAGACCTCGATCTTTTCACCATCCTGCGCGGCGGGCTCAACTATCCCCTTGAGGAAGCAGCGGCGCGTTGCGGAATGCGGGTTCGTGAAATCAACTTCGTCTCTTGCGAGCGCGTCATCGAAGACCACGTAATCAAAGGGCTTGAAATAAAGTACGACAAGATCCGTCCCACCCGCAACTGCGTATTGGCCATCGGTGACATTCTGGCTACCGGAGATACCTTCCGGTATTGTTTCAACCATCTGCTCAAGCGGTTCAAGGAAGCAAATGGCAGCATCCGCCGCGTGGTCTTCTTCACCATCGGCGGCACCCGCGCCTTCAAGCTCATTGAGTCGATGGCTGAGCAGCTCGGCACCCTCTTCCCCGGTTTTGAGGGCATCGACTGCTTCTTCTTCGAAGGTGCCTTTACTGTCTATGAAGACAAAGGAGTGAGCGGCATCAATGTGCCGAACATCGACTTCGGCTGGAAAGGAGGCGTGGTAACGCCGGAGTTCCGCCGCTTCATAGTCGACCATCCAGACGCCCTGCTCGAGAAGTGCATTATCTACGACGGCGGGGCACGCCGTTACGAGATACCCCTCCATTTCGAGGAGGTTCTGGAATACTGGGAAGGTATCTTCAAACGGGCCGACGTCATCAACGTCCGCTCGCTTCTGGAAGAAAAACTCGGCTATGCCGGGCCGCTGGGCTTCGAAGACTGGCTGGACATCACCCACCTTCGAGGACTTGACGGACTCGGGCCTCTCTGGGCTGACGAACAGGCACTGCTGCAGCGCCAGATAAACCTCCGTTCGCTGGCAGAGCGCCGCATTGCATCGATCAACAAACTTAAACTGAAATATGAAAAAGAATGACGTTGACTACACCGACCGCGCGGTGGACCGTGCCGGACGGAAATCGAACCTGAGCATGTTCATGGTGATGCTCGGCTTCACCTTCTTCTCTGCCAGTATGTGGGTAGGCCAGCAACTTGCCGCCGGTCTTGACTGGGGAGGCTTCCTTTGGGCCCTATTCCTCGGCGGTCTGATTCTCGCCGCATACACCGGCTCTCTGGGTTTCATCGGTGCCGAGAGCGGTCTTTCTCTTGACATGCTGGCCCGCCGCAGTTTCGGCAGCAAAGGCAGCTACCTGCCCAGTGCCATGATCAGCTTCACCCAGATCGGCTGGTTCGGCGTAGGTCTGGCCATGTTCGCAATCCCCGTAGCGAAAGAGCTCATGGGGCTCGAAGTAACGGCTGATTACATGCCCTGGCAGGGCTATCTGTTGGTAGCCATCGCCGGCATCCTGATGACCGCCAGTGCATACTTCGGCATCAAGAGCCTCACCATCATCAGTTACATCGCTGTTCCGGCCGTAGCCATCCTCGGTACTGTGGCAATGATCCTTGCAGTCCGCCGTGGAGACATGGGCCTTGTGGAGCAGTTCGCTCAGGGTACAAAGGACCTCGGCGTTATCGCAGGTGCAGGCCTCGTAGTCGGCAGCTTCGTCTCGGGAGGTACGGCGACACCGAACTTCACCCGCTTCGCCAAGAATGCCAAGGTCGGCCTCTGGACAACCGTAGTGGCCTTCTTCATCGGCAACTCGCTTATGTTCCTCTTCGGTGCAGTATCAAGCATCTATGCCGGCGGTAACGACATCTTCGAGGTTATGCTCAACCTCAATCTCTTCTACCTCGCAGTGCTTGTGCTCGGCCTCAACATCTGGACCACCAATGACAACGCCCTCTACACCGGCGGTCTCGGTTTGTCCAATATCTTCGGCCTGTCAAAGAAGACAATGGTTATCATCTCCGGCATCATCGGCACTGTGGCTGCAGTATGGCTCTATTGGAACTTCTGCGGCTGGCTGAATGTGCTCAACTGCACCCTCCCTCCTGTCGGCATCATCCTCATCCTCCACTACTTCATGAACCGCAAGGCATACGCTGACGGCACAGTCAAGGAGAAGAAGGTCGACTGGTTCGCAGTGGCCGGAGTAGTACTCGGCGCAGTTGTAGCCAACCTTCTGAAATGGGGTTTCCCCGCCATCAATGGCATGGCCGTGGCAGCCATTTGCTTCCTTATCGGACAGAAGGTCCAGAAGTAATTATTGCACCAAATTGACTATATGTGTCCTCGACACTTTCACAAAGACTGCAGGGATAAAGACTTAATTACCGAATTCTGATGCTCTGGTCAGGGCCTCCTTTTGGAGGGCGATGAAATCCTCGTCGGAGGGTGAGTGGCCGGGCATATAGACGAGAGTGGCGCCCTGCCTCAGAAGTTCGTCCTGAAGCTTCGGAACATCGACATCCTGAACTGACGTGCGGCCTTGGATTGCCAGGGCCGCTGCTGTTCCTGCAGCCTGCCCCAGAGCCATCCAGCAAGGCTCCATCCTGAGGGTTGAGAAGCCGATATGCGAGCCGGACACAGGCACGGGAAGCAACAGGTTCGTGACATCCTTCGGAACGATAACACCGTAGGGCACATTATAGACTTCTGTCGGATATGACAGGAATCCGTCCAGATGGGCGCGCCCTTCTTCGCGCTTGTGATGTGCGTGAGAGTCAAGGGCGTAATGGCTGGCGGTTATGCCATCACGATGGATATTTCCACGCTCTCCCGGAAGCTCGGCGTCATTAGCCGTAAAGAAATACATTCCTTCGAAACGGCGGCCTTCGCGGACATATACCTGCCTCGGAAAGTTTTCGTTGTCAGGATACTCGTCAGCAGCATAGCCCCATTTCAGCACTTCCTTGCGGAAACTCTCCGGAACCGCCTCGTCATGGCCAGCGAACCAGAACAGCCCCTCAGTGTATTCCTTGAGTCTCCGGGCAAAACGGTCCCGCCATTCCCAGGATGCCGTAGGCCATTCCTGATTTTCCTCCGGAAGATCGGTGGATATGAAAGCCAGATGCTGGTTGTTGGCGTCATACTTTCCATTGGGAAGCGTCACCATATTCGTCACCCTCCAGATGCCCCAGGGATCATCGGGAATCCGCGTCCTGCCACCAGCGAGGATAGCTTCGCGATTGGCTTCGCGCTGCTTCGCAGTTACCTCCAGAGTCCTCACGCCGGTATGCCAGCCATAGAGTATGTCATCAATCATTGAAACATACTCGTTACGGTCGTAATGCTCAGGCTTGCTGAAAGGGACCATGTTCGAAGGGTTCTGGGTAAGGCACAGGCGGTAGTTGTAAGCCTGGATCGTGCCGTCGCCCTCATAGGTTGTCCCTTCCGCCACGGGGCCTCGCCAGTATTTGTAGACCTTGCCGGCTATCGGCTCGTGGAATTCATCGATCCCTTCCCTGCCGATACGGAACGGAACGCCGGCGGCAGCGCCGAGGTCACCTTCGTAGGTGGCATCGACGAAGACCTTTCCCTTGTATGTTTCGGTGCGGCCTGAGTTCCTGTCGGTAACGGAAATTTCTTCGATACGTCCATCCTTCATCTTGAGATTGGCGGCATCGCTGTCGAACTGACGCATAGTCTTGACGGTAATGCCCGGACATTCCGCAATCATCTCATCGAAGACCTTCGATGCCACGCTCGGCTCAAAGTGGTAGCCTGACGAGCAGTCCTTCACCTGCTGCGAGTCAGCCCCGTAGGTCTGGACATAATGGTCATAGACGCGGTCGACGAATTCCAGGAAAAGGCCGGTAGTAGCGCCTCGTGTAGCGATATCCGTCGCACCGAGTCCGTTCGCGGGCAGCCCGCCTATGTATTCCGTCCTTTCCAGCATGAGCACCTTCTGCCCCATCCTCTCAGCCGCAATCGCCGTCATGATGCCGCCGGGAGTACCACCCACTACGATGACATCATACGACCTGCCACAAGATGTGACAAGGATTAGAAGACTCACCAGATACAATAGTTTTCTCATATTCAATTTCTTTTCAATCACCACAGTCATCATCACCTTATCAGTAGCTGAATGCCCGGTAAGAGTGGGGCTTGAGTGTCATCGCAGGGTCTGCAGACTCGCCGGTTTCAAGGTCTGTAAGTTTCAGGGGTCCGGCATTGCCAACAAGACGGACATCCACCGGCTCGTCGTTGAAGTTCTCCACTATAACGGTCCTGTTATCGTAGAGGAACACGCTTACTTTCGAAGGTCCTTCCAGATAAAGGTCCAGCCCATTGCTCATCAAGCGGCGGATGGTATTCAGCGCACCGGCCGGGTAGTCGTACAGGTTGCCGAAATCATCAGGGATTGTCAGCACATACAGCGTTCCGTTGGAATAGGTGGCACGGTGAAAGATTGGCCAGCCGGATACGCCTCCGGTCAATGGACGGCCAGCGCTTACGACCTCCCAGCTGTCATTGGTCCAGTAGCGCACCTGCGGAATGAGGATATCCTTATCACTCTTGCCGTAACGCCCGAAGTCGTTGACTATGGCCTTGAGGTCGTCGCACTGCAGTTCGCAGATATCGGCTATCTTATCGGGAACAAGCTTCAGCAGGCCAGTGGTGATGACCACATCTCCCCCACCTCTCAACTGGCGCTCGATCTTGGCAGTCAGGTCAGGATCAGTTGCGGCCTGTGCAGTAAGCAGGACAGTCTTCTGCCCTTCCGGAAAGACAGAATACATATCCATAGGAAGGCCTATCATGCCGAGATAATTCTGCAGGAACTCCTCTCCCGGAGCGTGAAAGACCTTGTAAGACTGTATGCCCACGGGATTGCCGAGCTTCCCGACCAGATTATCTGTCTTGCGCAACACTACATCGGCAATACGTGCCATAGTGGTCGGAGTCACCATCTCTTTGCCGTTCTTGAAGGGAGCCGTCATCTCGTCATAGCTCCAGCTCGTTCCCATATCCTGCCAGGGCGCGCGGAAGCGGGGATTGAGCCTCACGCTCAGCAACTGATTGTAGGCGAACAGCATCACGTCACGGCTCTTTGCAATTGCAGTCAGGAAGAGCTGCTCAGCATAACGGTCCATACTCATATAGATACCACCGGAATCAACCCAGCCACCGCCGTTGCGCCCGCCAGAGATATTCTCGAAGTAGCGCATAATGTTGTAGCTTAGGTAATTCTGTAAATGCTGGTTGCCAGCCGGGTCACGGGTCTCAGTGCCTGTCCAGACACCGTCGAAGATCTGAGGGCCGTGTTCCAGATTGAATCCCAAACCCTGGAAATGGTCATACCAGTTGGGGTACTTGATTATAACCTTTACGTTAGGATTAACAGCCTTGGCCGGACCTACCACCAGGTTGCGCCCGGCTTCTTTCAGCAACTCGAGCCTGTACTCAGTCCAACTCATGTTTCCTTTCGCCTCTATCTCGACATCTTTCTTGCTGCTGGTGAAGAAGAAGTCGTCCAGCAGGAACTCGTCGAAATGACGGGCGGTGTGTTCGGCCACCTTCTGTACCCATGCACGATCTTCGGGATTGGAATAGCTGAATGTCTCGAAGTCGTTCGGCTCGCTGATGGTATATGTAATGCCGCCTGCTACCTCGATGCCTTGTTTCTCGAAGAAACGTTTAGCCTTTTCCAGTGTCGCATCATCCACCAGAAGCATGTCGCGGTGGGTTTCAAGGTAAATCTTGTCGACATCAAGCTGGCTTGATATGATGCTCCATGTGGAATCCAGCCAATGGGAGTCCTGCATCTTGGCCACCTCGAAGGCCCGGACATAGACAGATACTTTAAAGTTCTTGTGTCGTGCAGCGGCAGGAACAGCGGCTGTAACAGCAAGAATGGCGCAAAGCACCAGGGTCAATCCTTTTTTCATGATATGGTTCAATTGTTAATCATCATTTATGCGTCCGGCGGAATTCGTCGAGCTGGCGGAAGCAGCAGTCGTTCAATATACCCTGAAGCGGACGGTCGAAGTTGTTGCGGACGTAACATTCGTGGTCGAAGATGAAGCATTCGCCGTTCTCGGGAGTATAAGCTTGCCATACCGGAAGACCTTCCACATTGGGGTTGCCTGTGGCGGCGAAGTTGGCCCAGCTGCGGCTCATGTTGTCTGCAAGCTTCCAGTCGGCCTCAGTCACTTCGGGAAGCACGCGGCCGTGGAGATTCGGGGTGTTGAAGCAGAAGTTCAACTCATAGCCATGGACTGAGCCCAGGTCAGCCGGAGACCTCCATGTAAACATATACATCCACGTCGGGGCCTTGCGGGTCTTAGCTACAGCGTCAGCGGTAATGAGAGTCTTGGGACGGAACATCATGTCGATGGACAGAAGGTCCTGCGGAGTATAATCTGGCCATGCCTCGGCAAAGGCTGCGACATATTCATCCACCCGGTCGCCGAAGGTAGCCTTCAGCTGCTTCTTTGCCTCATCGAGAGTCATAGGCGTGCCGTAGACCCTGCGCTGCAGCTCATTGAAGGTCGTGCCTATCATCAGCGGGACATCAGAAGAAATGTCAGCGAAATCAGGTTGGAAAGGCTGCTGGAGCAGCACTTCACCGTCCGGTGCAGGGCCGAAGCCCCACATCATCGGAGTGCCGGGGCTGCGGGTGCCGATGCTTGCCGCCATAGCCCTCTGCCCTGCTGCGACCAGGTCGCCGTATGGCACGTCAGCCAGTATTTCAAGCTCATCCGGGCCTATGCCCAACTGCTCCACCACGGCACGGCCAAGCTCTTCGGTCATAGCCTTGGTGTTGACGTTGAGAATAGTGCCGCTCATTATGATGGCCTTATGGAAAAGACCTTTCGCGGCAGGCATGCACATCAGCGTGCCGACCTTTCCGCCGCCGCCCGACTCACCGAAGATGGTGACATTCGACGGGTCGCCGCCGAAAGCCTTGATATTGTCCCTTATCCACTCCAGAGCCTGCACTATGTCGAGCATACCGACCATGCCGGAATGTTTATATTTCTCACCGTAGGTTGAAAGGTCGAGGAAGCCAAGGATGTTCAGACGGTGGTTGAGGCTAACCACAACCACATCCTGCTTGGCCAGACCCATGCCCGGATTGCCTGCTGCAGAGCCCGAGTCGAAGCCACCGCCGTGGATCCAAAGCATCACAGGCTTCGAAGCCTTGGTGTCAGTCGTCCAGACGTTCAGAACGCATGAATTCTTTTCAGACATCACATCCTCCGGCATCTCGCGGCGGCCGTTGCCCTGCATCACCTGAGGGCCGAAGTGGTCGCACACCATCACTGTGTCCCATTTAGGAACGGGCAGGGGCGGCATGAAGCGTTCCACTTTGGCGTACGGGATGCCTTTGAAAGCAAGGGTACCTTCCTCTTCGATGCCCTTAACAAGGCCGGATTTTGTACGGACTATCAGCGGGTCTGAAGGAGTGCATGCGCAGACGGCCAAAAGCGCTGCTGCGACGCAGAGAACAGTATTCAGTATTTTCATGTTATGTCTGGTTTCTAATACTAACAAATGTACTTAATAATCTTGGATAATAAGCTATCTTTGTAGATAAGCAAAACATCGCACCAAACACTATGGATACATATAGATTCCGAAAACAGATACACAAGCTGCCGGGCAAGGTGATACACGCTATTCCCCTGCCTGAGCCGGAAGTGAAAGAAGGCCACCAGTCCCGCAAGTTGATTGGGGAAATCTGCAAGGAGTGCGGCTATCGGCAGGTCCTGTTGGTCACTGACAAGACCCTCAGCAAGCTCGGCTACGACCAGGCAATCGTCGATTCGCTGCGGAAGGCCGGCATCGGTTTCACGATATTCAACGACATAGATTCCGAGCCCACCGTGGCCCTTGTGGAGGCAGGCCGGCAGAAAGCCCTGGAAAGCAAGGCTGAGTGCATCATTGCCCTCGGCGGCGGCTCGGTGATGGACACCTGCAAGATGATAGGTGCCGGAGCGAAGATGCCCCATCTGCCCATCAAGGCCTTGCTGCTGAAGTTCCTGCCGGTTCGCGGCGGCACCCTCCCCATCATCAATGTACCGTCGACTGCAGGCACAGGTGCTGAGATAACAGTCGGCGCAGTCGTGCTCAACGAGCAGGGAGTCAAAAGCTCCACTGTGCTGATAGGTCTGAACGTGACGCACGTTGTGCTCGACAGCGAACTGACAATCCACGCGCCGCAGAAAGTTACGGCAGCGTGCGGCATGGACGCCCTAAGCCACTGCGTCGAAGGAGCTGTGAGCGACACGGATGTGGATGAAGAGGATGCGAAGATGTCGATGGAAGGTGTGAAGCTGATACTGCAGAACCTTCCCACAGTTATAAAAGAGCCTGAGAATATCGAGGCCCGCCTCGGTATGTGCCGGGCAGCCATGTACGGCGGCAATGCCATCAACACCCAGCTGGCCGGCTATGTGCATGCCTTCGCCCACAGCATAGGTGCCAAATATCATCTTCCCCACGGCGTCGCCATCTCCCTGATGCTAATGCCGGTGCTGGAGTTCCAGAAAGACGTCTGCCTCGGCAAATATGCAGCCCTCGCACGCTACTGCGGCCTTGCAGCTGAAGAAACAGACGATGCAGATGCGGCTGAGAAGTTCCTGCAGGCCGTCCGGGAGCTGATGGCAGAATGCGGCATGGACAGCATCGCTTCGCCGGTAAGGCTATGCGACCACGGCGAGCTGATTCCGATGATTGCCGCCGACTCCATCAACTATTCGGCGCCCGTCACCCTCAGCAACAGCGACATCAAACAAATCCTTGACATAGTCACCCCCGTAGACCAAAGGGACGGTACATATTTCTCTGAAAGCGAAATCAACGGCATAGTAGCAGCCCAGCGGAAATTCTTCCGCAGCGGCGAAACCCTTCCGATAAGCTGGCGTATCAAACAGCTCAAGAAACTGAAGGCAGCAGTCATTGCCCATGAGGTTGAGTTTGAAGAGGCTCTGGCGGTAGATCTCGGCCGCAGCCGAGTCGAGGCCTACCTTTGCGACATCGGCCCCATCGTTACCGAAATCAACGAGATGATCCACGGCCTTCGCCGCTGGTCACGCCCCGAACGGCACTTCAGCGGTGCTATGTGCTTCCCCAGCCTCTGCACCAAAGTCTACAAGATGCCATACGGAGTATCGCTGGTAATCAGCCCCTTCAACTTTCCTATCCTGCTGACGATCGGAGTAGTTGCAGCAGCCCTGGCAGGAGGTAACACCGCGGTTATCAAGTCCAGCTCCAAATCGGCCGCCAGCACTGCGGCTCTGAAGAAGTTCTTCGCCGAAGTCTTCCCGCCCGAATACGTCACACTGATTGACGGCGGGCATGACGTGGCTGATATGTGCCTCGCTCAGCGTTTCGACAAGATATTCTACACCGGCTCGCCTTCGGTGGGCAAGCATGTCCTCGCTGAAGCTTCAAAGAATCTTACCCCCGTGGCTCTGGAGCTTGGCGGAGAGACCGGTAACTGGTGCGTAGTGCGTGCCGACGCAGACCTGAAGGATGCGGCCCGCAAGATTGCGTTCTTCAAACTTTGCAACGCCGGCCAGATTTGCATCAATATCAATCAGATCGCCGTGGCCGAGGAAGTGGCTGAGCCTTTCCTGGAAGAGCTGAAGAAAGCCTTCATTGCCCAGATTGGAGAGAACCCCGTGGCTAATCCTGAATATCCCAAGCTTATAACTACCGCCGCCTTCGACAAATGCGCCCGCCTTGCCGACGAATATCGCAACCGCATCATTTTCGGCGGCGTCGGCGACCGTGATTCGCAACGCTACTCTCCCACCATCATATATCCTGTCGGAGCCGACGAACACATCGTGCAGCACGAACTGTTCTGCCCTCTGCTGCCAGTGGTTCCTTTCAAGGACGCCGATGTCGACGCCCTGATGGAGACAATAGCCGACCGCGAGCATCCGCTGGCCATGTATCTCTTCACCAAGGATATGAAATGGGCCAACCGCACTATGCAGACCCAGCAGTACGGCGGAGGCTGCATCAATGAAGTGTGCATCCACATGATGGTGAAGGGCGTTCCTTTCAACGGCACGGGCCACTCCGGCATGGGTGCATATCACGGCGAGTGGGGTTTCCGCGAGTTCACCCACCCTCAGACAGTGCTGAAAGGCAGCACCCGCTTCAACCTTTCGCTGAGGGAGCATCCCTATGGCGGGAAGAATGAAAAGTCTAAGCTTTCTATCTTGAGAATATTCGAACGATGATCCTATCAATATGAAAAAGTACCTGACCATTGCCACCCTGGTGCTGATTGCTGCTGTTGCTTCGGCACAGGACGTTAAGACCTTCAAGACGGTTGTCGAGATTCCGATTACCTCCGTAAAAAACCAGTATCGCAGCGGCACATGCTGGGATTTCGCCACACTCGGCTACTTCGAGAGCGAGATACTGCGCAAGAGCGGCAAGAGCTACGACCTCTGCGAGATGTTCGTGGTGAACAAAGATTACATGGACAACGCTACCCATTACGTCCGCATGCACGGTTACAGCCAGATTTCAGAAGGCGGCTCTTGCGATGACGTGCTAGAAGTGCTGAAGAACTACGGCATTTGTCCGGAGGATGCCATGCCGGCTCCCGGCTCCCTCACTGGCGACTCGCTGGCCAACTTCAAGGTGTTCTTCCCGGAGCTGGAGCAGCTTGTCAAAAGCATCGTTGTGCAGGATGCCAAAGAGCCAAAGGCTGGCTGGAAGGCAGAAGTCCAGGCCCTCATTGACAAATATGTCGGCGCTACACCGAGGTGGTTCGAATACGAAGGCAAGAGATATACTCCCAAGAACTTCGCAGCCACTCTCGGCCTTGACTACGACGACTACATCAGCCTGACAAGCTATACCCACCATCCTTTCAACGAATGGTTCGTCATCGAAGCTCCTTACAAATGGAGGTTGAAACCCAGCTACAACATTCCCATCGAGCAGCTGATGGATGTGCTGGACTACGTGCTGGACCAGGGGTACACCGTAGCCTGGGGCGGAGACGTGTCGGGCATCGAATTCAACCGTACTTCGGGAGTTGCCGACCTGGCCGACGGCGTTGTGCCCACGCAGCAGATGCGTCAGGCCCAGTGGGACGACTGGCGCTTCACCTACGACCATGTGATGCTGATTTACGGCAAGGCTACCGACGAGGCCGGGAAGCCCTACTATATGGTCAAGAATTCATGGGGAAACAGCGGTCCTTACAAAGGCATCTGGTACATGTCGCGCGACTACATGGCCCTGAACACCACCTATCTGTTCCTGAACCGCAACGCCCTGCCTGAAGGCAGTAACAATTACAACCTTCAGGGCCTGAAAAAGAAAGAGCCGTACTACAAGATATTCTCAGAATACGACAAGATTCCCAATGGCAACGGCTGGTCTTACTGGTATATTCCTACCGAAGTGGCCGACACTCTGAATATCAAAGTATCCGAGCTCAACAAGGTGATGGCGTCCCACGACCCTCACCAGCACGACCATCATGAGTATTTCCTGATACTCGACGGCGATGCCACCCTCTATATGAACGGAGAAGAGACCCTGCTTCACCCGGGCGACGGTTTCATGTGCCCCGGCGAATCATCTCATGCCCTTCGCAGGGTTTCTGCAGAGCATCCTACCTCATATATGATGTTCACGCTCGAGACTCCCGGCGGGCTGGGAATTACCCCTCCCTATTACAAAACTGACTACAAGGCTGCCGACTGCTTCGTGCCTTACAGCAAGAAAAGCAAGTTCTGGTATCTGAAGCCGAGCGATACCCTTGGCGGGCTCAACATCCAGTCCGTCCGCATCAAGAAAGGCCGCACGAATAATGACCCCGCTGACGGCCGCCAGCTCGCGTATGTAATCCTCGAAGGCACTGCAGAAGTTACCATCGACGGCGTGCCTGTCGAGCTTCCCGCCACATCTGTAGGCTATGTCCCTGCAGGCTCCAGCGGCTCAATCAAAGCATTATCAGACAATCTCAGATATCTAAAAGTAAGAACCCACTGACAATGAAGAAACTTTGTACCGCAGCGCTGGCTATTCTCGCCGTGCTGACATCATGCACCACCGCACCCCGCGAGCACAACAACCTTCGTGCTCCGGCCTACCCTCTTGTTTCAATCGACCCCTACACCAGTGCTTGGAGTATGTATGACCATCTCTATGACGGTCCTGTAAAGCACTGGACCGGTGCCGAATTCCCTCTGATCGGCGCCCTCAAGGTCGACGGTCAGGTTTACCGTTTCATGGGCCAGGAAGAAGTGGAGCTAAGCGCCCTCTCTCCCCTCGCAACCGAGGAATCATGGAAGGGTTTCTACACTTTCAACACTCCTGCCGGTGACTGGTATGCCGAAAACTACAACCCCCGTGGCTGGAAAGAAGGCATCGCAGGTTTCGGAACTGCCGAGAACCCTACTTCCAAGACGCTCTGGCTTACCCGCAACATCTGGCTCCGCCGCGATGTGGAAGTCACTGAAAAGCTTGAAGGTAAGCATGTGTATCTGGCCTATAGCAACGACGATGACGCCATTTTCTACATCAACGGCGTAGAGGTGCTGAACACAGGCCATGAGTGCCACACAAACGCTTTCGCACGCATTCCTGACGGAGTGGTACGCGAAGGCAAGAACACTCTTGCAGCTTGGTGCGTCAACACCGGCGGATTGGCTTATCTGGACATGGGTCTGATGCTGCAGAACGACCCTCATTCTATACTTGAAAATACTGCTGAGCAGCTCTACGCCGACGTGCAGGCCACCCAGACCCACTATGCCTTCGCCTGCGGCCCTGTGGAGCTGGAGCTCACCTTTACCGCTCCGCTGCTGCTTGAAGATCTGGAGCTCATGTCACGCCCCGTGAACTACATCAGCTATAAAGCTGTCGCCAAGGACGGCAAGAAGCACGACCTTGAGCTTTATATGGAGGCATCACCCCGCTGGGCTCTCGATAATGCATGGCAGCCTTCGCACTCCGAAGCCTTCGAGATGGACGGCCGTGCCTGGGTGAAGACCGGAAGCGTGTCACAGAATATTCTTGCCAAGAAAGGCGATGATGTGCGCATCGACTGGGGATGGTTCTACCTTAGCGCAGCAAACGGAAAAGCCGGCATCGGCACCGGCAAGCAGCTCCGTCAGGCCTTCATCGACGGTAGTGATTTCATTGTTACCAAGGGAGATGACAACGAAGGCCGCATGGCAATCGTGCAGACCCTCCAGACAGGCAAGGAAGGCCATATGCTTATCGGTTACGACGACATCTATTCAATCCAATATTTCGGCGACAACCTGCGTCCTTACTGGAACCGCAACCGCGACAAGACCATCTTCGACATGTTCGATGCAGCCGAGCGTGACTACGCATCGCTCATGAAACGCTGCGACGCCTTCGATCGCAGTCTAATGGCTGAAGCCGAAGAGGCCGGCGGCCGCAAGTATGCTGAGCTCTGCGCCCTGGCATACCGTCAGAGCCTCCACGCCCACAAGCTGGTGCAGGCTCCCGACGGTGACCTGCTCTGGTTCTCGAAGGAAAACAATTCCAACGGTTCCATCGGTACAGTGGATGTCACATATCCGTCAATTCCTATCTTCCTTCGCTACAATCCGAAGTTCGTGGAGTACCTGCTGAACCATATTTATTACTACTCTGAGAGCGGCCGCTGGACCAAACCTTTCCCCGCTCATGACGTAGGCACCTACCCTCTCGCCAACGGCCAGACCTACGGCGGCGACATGCCTGTGGAGGAAGCCGGAAACATGATTATCGCTACCGCAGCCATCTGCAAATATGAAGGTTCAACAGAATATGCCGCCCGCCATTGGGAGACTCTAACCACCTGGGTCGACTACCTGCGCCAGTTCGGCCTCGACCCTGAGAACCAGCTCTGCACCGATGACTTCGCCGGCCATTTCGCCCACAATGCCAACCTTTCCATCAAAGCCATCCTCGGTGTGGCCTCATACGGCTACATGGCTGGCCTTATGGGCAAGAAAGACGTTGCCGACGAATACACCACAGCAGCCCGCCAAATGGCCGCCGAGTGGGTAAAAATCGCAGATGACGGCGACCACTACCGCCTGACCTTCGACAAGGCCGGCACCTGGAGCCAGAAATACAATCTCGTATGGGACGAACTTCTCGGCCTGGACATCTTCCCGAAAGAAGTCGCCGCCCGCGAGATCGCTTACTATCCTACCCGCTTCAACAAATACGGTCTTCCGCTCGACAACCGCGAGACCTACACAAAGACAGACTGGATAATGTGGACTGCGACAATGGCTGCCGACAATGCCACTTTCGAGGCTTTCATCGAGCCGATGTGGAATTTCATGAACGAGACCATAGACCGCGTGCCGATGTCCGACTGGGTCTACACCGACAAGCCTAACTACAGGGGCTTCAAGGCCAGAAGTGTCGTCGGAGGATACTTTATAAAACTTTTGAAATAACGTGAATATACTTGTCATCAATGGCAGCCCTAAGGGGAGAAACTCCATCACTCTCCACACATGTCTTTATCTTGAAAAGAAATTTCCCGCGCCCAGGTAGGCGGAAACTTCCTCGCCGGTGTGGCCTCCGATGAAGGCGACGTCGACAAGGACATCGACACCCTCGCCGCGACCGTCGCCTACGCTATGGAGAAGCAGTACACTCCCCCGCAGAACTTCCTCGGGGTCGGCGGCATGAAAATCTTCCGCGACCTGATCTATATGATGCGCGGCCTGATGCGTGCCGACCACAAATTCTTCAAGAGCCACGGCCAGTACGATTTCCCGCAGAAAAAGTGGAAGACCTCCTGGATGATGTATCTCATCGGCGGCATGATGAACAATCCCAAACTCAAGCGCAAGATGGGAGGCAAAATGTCAGAAGGCATGATCGCCCCCTACAAGAAGGTCATCGAGGAAGCTTCGTAAAGCATCAGACCTCTCAGAGTTTCGAGATTTCCTCCATCAGAAGATATGTGTCCCTGACAGATGCGA
>Ga0265298_10004324_pt1 | contig 18193 bp, 12 predicted proteins | sample AusTroGonzalo_MG_3_FD_193486 | JGI IMG/M metagenome (GOLD analysis project Ga0265298, IMG submission 193486) | Bovine rumen microbial communities from tropical cattle in Woodstock, Queensland, Australia - Gonzalo_01 | ecosystem: Host-associated > Mammals > Digestive system > Stomach > Rumen ... | reverse complement strand
GTGACTCCAGAACGAGAAACCGCTGAGGCCAAATGACAGGCCGCCACGCAGGTCGCCCAACAGTCCGATATTGTTCGTAGCCGCATCGCCGCCCCAATGCAGGGCGTAGCGCTGGGAACCGGCCCAAGCCGAGCGCGCCCAGATGATGCCCTCGCCAGGATGCGAGCGTTCCACCACTTCCCATAGGGCTTTGTTGTAACGCAGCGGATAGAGGTTATGTTCGTACATGCCGCCCTTGCCGCTATGATAGAAACCGTTATAGGGCGCTGCCTCACCGAAGTCACACTTGATGGTCGAAACGCCTTGTTTCATCAGTCCTTCAATCTTCGACTGATACCAGCTGACGGTCTCGGGATTCGAGAAGTCCAGGATGGCATCCTCCACCGGCATACCGCCCGTAGCATTCACCACGTGCAGACCCTTTTCAATAATCTCCGGGAAGAAACGGTTCTTCGGCGTGAAGTAAGGCAACTGCCACAGACAGGTATGAAAGCCGTCCTTCTTCAGCTGCTTCAACATCCCGACGGGATCGGGGAAACGGTCTTTCGCAAACTGATAGTCACATTGCCAGTCCACGCCAAACCAACCCGTGTCGAAGTGGATGACGTCGCTGGGAATCTTGTGCGCACGTAACTGACGGGCAATCTCCAGTCCCTCCTCCTGCGAGAAATATGTGATGCGGCTCATCCACGTACCGAAGCTCCACAGCGGCAGCATCGGGCTCTTGCCGGTGATGTCGGTGTATTCGTTGAGGATTTCTTTGGGAGAACCAAAGAACACGAAGAAGTCCATCTGCTCGTCAGCCATAAACAGCCGCTGTGCGCCGATGTACGAGGCTCCGAAGTCGCAGGTGACAGGTGCCGACGTGTGCATAAAGATGCCATAGCCGCGATTCGAGAAGTAGAACGGCACGGGCTTGTACTGTCCGTCGGTTTCGGGACCTTGGGGGTCGGTGACGCTGAGGTGCACCTTCTGCCCCACCTTGTTCAGCGACGTAAACGACTCGCCGCAACCGTAGATTCTCTCGCCGGGCGACAGCAGGAATACGGGATTGATGCTGCGCGAATTGTCCGAGCCGCGCTTGATAAACGAAAACGGCAACAGCTTCACCTGCGTCGAGTCGTTGTCAATGATATGGCGTGTTTGCGTCAACACCTTCCCCTTCGCGTCCTTGATGACGATGCGGAACGGATACGGCTGCACCTCGATGCTCCCGTATTCCGAGTGGTTGGCAGTTTGGCTGCCAACCGCCGCCCTCTTCTTAAACGCGTCACAGAACATCACGTCCTCCTCATCCGTATTTTTCGGCTCTACCGGCGTCGTCAGCATACGGATGCGCGCCGTCCTCGGTGTAATCCACTCCACCTTGATTTTCAGCGCAGGGTCGTTCTCGTAGGCTGCATCGGGGAAGTCTAGCATCTGCATCCGCACAGGCCAGTAGCCGTTCAGGTTGAACGCCTGGCGTGGGCTTAGCCTATAGCGTTTCCACTGCACCAGTCCCTCGCCCTTCGCTGCATCGTAACTCACCAGCGAGTCCGCCAGGAAATACGTGTTCGACAGGTCGTAGAAGTCCGTCGACATATCCTTTTGCATACACTGCAGGTACTGCACCCCTGCATTTGTCTGAATCTGCGCCGTGGCGGCTACTGCCCACCACACCAGATATGCTGTTCCAATAATCTTTCTCATCATATTATCACTTTTCGTTGATCCCTTCCATTGCATACGTGCCAAAGACAGTCAGCTTTTCGCGGTCGACGACGGTCATACAGCCCTTCGTGCCTTGCCGGTTGGCGAAGTTCGTGTCCCACGTCATCGGCACCATGCCGCCCAGCTCCTTACACAGCCGGTGCATTTCGCGATAGTGCGCCTTGATGCTGGCGTTGTGCTTCTCCTGACTCTCGCCGGGCAGCGACGATAGGTCGCGCCAGTTGGCGCCGAACTCACCGATCACCACGGGATAGCCCTTGTCCACGAACGTCGTCTTCATCCGCATCAGCAGTTCTCTCATGTTGTCCTCCTCGCCCATCGTGGCATTGTGCGCCGAACTGCTCAGGTGGTTGCCCTTGCCCCAGTAGTAAACCACATTGCCCCACGACTCGTCCTTCTCCATGCCCCAGAACTGCCAGGGGTGGTAGTAGTGTACCTCGATAGCCAGCCGGTCTACGACGACGTCCGTCGGCATCTTGCCCGCCATGAAGTTACACGTGTGTTCGATGTTCGTCGTCGGTCCCTGCACCACCAGCACGCGCTTTAGGTTGTTGCCCCCCGTGGCGCGAACGGCATCCACAAACGTCTGGTTATACTGTATCAGGTTGTCCGTCGCCGCCTGGGTGTCGGCGCTCGGCTCGTTCAGTCCCGCAAACAGCAGGTGCTCGTCGTAGTCCTTGAACGCCGTGGCTATCTGCGTCCACAGTGCCGTCAGCACTTCCTTGTTCCTCTTGATGGTCGCAGGGTCCGAGTCCTTGATGTGCTCCTCTAACCAGCCGCCGTCCCAGTGGTCGTTCAGCAACACATACAGACCGTCTCTGATGCAGTAGTCCACCACCTCCTTCACGCGTGCCATCCACCGTGCGTCAATCTCGTACGTCTGTGCATTACTGATATGTCCGCACGCCCATGCACACGGAATGCGAATGCTCCGGAACCCCAGGCTCTTCACGTAGTCTATCACCTCTTGCGTGGTCTTCGTCGGCTGCCAAGCCGTCTCCGACTCCAGGCCGCCCTTGTTGTTCAGGAAGTCAGCCCTGTTCCCGCGCTTCGCCTCCAGCGTATTGCCGAGGTTCCACCCGGGCGCCATGTCGTTAATCACCTGCATGGCCGAATGCCACGCCCCACTTTCAGGGAGCGAACGGTCTATGCCGTCCTGCGCGCTAACTCTCATTCCCGCCGTCAGCAGACATGCCGCGACAATGGCTAAACGTATCTTTTTTCTCATCATGCCGCGAAGGTACGAAAAAAAATCGAACCCACCAAACTTTTTTGTTTTTTCGCATTGCATATCGGAAATAATATGTATCTTTGCAGCGCATTTCGAAAGAGATCAACCAAACGGAATAAAGAGAACAGATGAGCAAACGAGCAAAGAAATGGACGAAGCGCGTGCTGCTGTGGGCGGTGGGACTGCCCGTGGCACTGATTATTGCGCTGGTGATTACTGAAGAGTTTCTGCCAGCAAAGTATGGCGAACCTATGGTAAATTGGGTGGCCGAAAAAATATTTTCTATCGTTGATGATCAAAAGGCATATCATGATTTTCTTCTGGTGACGAAGCAGTTCACTATAAAAGATTACGACAAGGCGCTCTACCTTTGCGACAGCCTCGAAGGGCGTACGACGATGCCTCAGATAAGGCTCGACCAGATAAGGGCGGACATCTATGACAGAATGGGTCAGACGAAAGTGGCTGAATTCTACTACAGGAAAAGTTTTGAGGAGTATAACGGCACTACCGATGAACTGCCATTCTATTCCCAAACGGCCTTCAATCTCAGCAGTCTGCTGTATGACAAGAACGACTACGAGGGTGCGCTGAAAGTGCTGCTGCCCGTCATTGCCAAGATGAAGGAGCATGAGGGCAATTTGTTCATACCCAGCGTGGAATTGCCTAAGTTGTATTTGTCGATGGGCAGGAATCTGGTGGCCTTAGGCCGCTACGAGGAGGGCGAGCAACACTATCAGGAGGCCATCGAAGCCTACAAGCGCGATAAGTCGAGGTATGACATTGAAATCGGCGGTACTGACTTCACCAACGACACCGCCTTCTATGCTCTTAAGCATAATATCAGCTTGTTTGCCTCAATATCCTATCTCGACCAAGGGCTTTACGACCAAGCCTCCTCCTGGCTCGAAGAGAGCAAGGAGAATCTCCGTTATCTTCAGGAGCATTTCGACACGACAAGGTACAACATTCCCCAGCGCCTTTTGCGCCAGCAACTGACTGAGGCGCGGCTGCTGGTACATCAAGGCAAGACAGAAGAGGCCGAACGCATATTCCGTCAGTTCTACACCCCGGACAGCAAAGTGGGAGGCAAAACGAAACTGGAGTGCGGACAGTATTTGCTCGACACTCGTCAGTGGCAGGAGGCTATTGAACTGTATCAACAGCTTGACACCAATGCTGTAGACGCCCACAAGACAACCCTTGACGACATCACCCAAAGGCTCGTTCCGCAATATCAGGCGTGGCGCGGCATGGGAAATAACCAGAAAGCGATTGTGATGGCCGACAGCATTGCCGGCGTCATCGACAGTGCCATTGTGCGCTGGCGCAACAGCGACGCCATGGAGCTGGCTACCATCTACGACACGCAGGGCAAGGAGGCGCAGATAGCCCAGAAGCAGGCTGCATTGACGCGCCTCTGGTGGATTGCCACGATGATTGTCCTCGGACTGGTCATTCTGTCGTTCATCATCTACACCATCTACCGCCGCCGCATCACGAAGATGCGCGTCGTGCAAGACCGCATAGAATCGGAACTGCGCATTGCCCGCGACATCCAGATGTCGATGGTGCCGAGCGTATTCCCAGAGCGTGAGGGGCTGGATATGTACGCCTCGATGACGCCTGCCAAGGAGGTCGGCGGCGACCTGTACGGCTATCTGCTGCAGGGCGACAAACTCTACTTTGCGGTGGGCGACGTGTCGGGCAAGGGTGTACCCGCCTCGCTGTTTATGGCCCAGGCCACGCGACTGTTTCTTACGCTGGCCAAGCAGGGGATGATGCCTGCAGAAATCTGCACCCGCATGAACGATGCACTCAGTGGCGACGACAACGAGAATGGTATGTTTGTCACCTTCTGGCTGGGATTGGTAGACCTCACGACAGGCCGTCTCGACTTCTGCAATGCCGGACACAACCCGCCAGTCATCGGTGGTGGCGAGCATCACGGCGAGTTCCTCGACATGATTCCCAACGCGCCCCTTGGCTTGTGGTCCGGGCTCGAATACGAAGGTGAGGCGGTTGACTCCATCAAGGGCCGTACGCTGTTTCTGTATACCGACGGACTGAACGAAGCCGAGAACCCGCAGAAGGAGCAATTCGGCGACAACCGCCTGTTGCAGTTCTTGCGCAACACCCCCTTCGACTCTGCTCGTCAGGTCGTCGAAGCACTCAATGCCGAGGTGGAAACCCACCGCAACGGGGCCGAACCCAACGACGACCTCACGATGATGTGCCTGCAAATCAATTAAACCGTCAACCAGGAGCAGAGCGCCGTTCAGCCAGTAAGGTGATGGGGCAGACTTAACGGTTAGTAAAACATTAATCAATGTCGCAGTTTTATTAAACAATGCCTTTGTTTTATCAAACAATGGCTTTGTTTTAACAAACAATGACGCAGTTTTAACTTTACCCTGACCCTAACGACCCTTTAGTGCCGTACAAAAGACCTTTTTGCACGGCACTAAAGCATTTTCTCCTCGGAGCAGTAATCTTCATAGCGTGCCAAAGGAGTGTTGTTGATGCTTTCACCCTGGGAGCATCACAATGATAAGCGTAAACTTACTGCCGTACAGTGCTCTCAAATGAATCTGATGGCTATAGAGATGTGCATTAATCAGGGTTCGGAGGAAAGAGGTTAGATTTTGTTGATGTCGACGTAGCCGTGCATGACGGCGTAGATGGTGAGGGCGGAGACGCTGCGGAAGCCGAGCTTGTCCATGATGTTTTTGCGGTGGGTGACGACGGTGGAGAGGGCGATGTTGAGGCGGTCGGCAATCTGCTTATTGATATAGCCCTGAACGATGAGGGTCATGACTTCGATTTCGCGGTCGGAGAGGATTTTCTGTTGTAACGCCTGAGGGGTGGGGGGCAGATGCTGGCCTTGTCCGTGAGCATGTTGTTCGAGGGCAAGGAGCTGCCGGACGAGCTGAGGCTCGGGCTGGTTGATGCAAAGGGTGTGGAACTCGCTGGGCTGGGTGCTGTCGGAGAGCGAGAGGGTAAGCACAATGGTCTTACGGCGTCGCTCGGCGAAATAGGTGCGGTTGGCGAGGACAATATCCAGGGAAACAAAATAGTGGGCGTAGCCGTCGGCATCGTTGGCCTCATTTGCCTCGAGTTCGGTGAGTGTGCCGAAGGTGTCGACGGTGACGATGGGCATCATGTTGAGCAGCAACTGCTTAAGTCCCAATACAGCGAGCGTGTTGGGGTCGATGATGGCAATCTTAGGACGGTGAACGTTGCTCATTTAGCGTTTCACGTTCATGAACTCCAGACGGCTGGCCTGTTCGATGACCATTTCGGCGAGGGTCTCGTTCTGTGGCATCTTGCTGTTGATGGTGTCGAGGGACAGTCTGCCGCCACCAGTCTTGAGCAGGTGGACTATGCAGAGGTTCTGCAGGCCGACGGTCTCGGCGAGGATGTCGATGTCGGTGCTGCCCAGTTGGAACAGTGCCAACTGATAGGCATCGTCGAAATTGTCGCGCATGAGCCGTTCGACGTCGCCGAGGGTGTTCATGCCTATGATGCGCAGGACTTTGAGGTAGGGCCACCAGGGCGCTTCGTGAAGCTCGGCCTGTGTGATGGCGGCTATCTTGCGGTTGAGCCGGTCGAACGGACGTTTGTCGAGATAGCTGCGGAAGGTGTCGAGGTCGAGTGGCACTTCCTCGAGCTGGCCGCTTTGCACGAGGCTTTGTGCACGGCGGCGATAGTCAGCAATGGCGTTGCGGATGCGGCTGAACTCGTTATCGGCGAGTTCGAGCATTCCTGCCAGTCGGCTGAGGTTGCGGTGATACTCAAGCGGGGTTTCGATTTCGGACTTGTAACCAATGTCGTGCTGGATGGCGGACCATACGTGTTGCAGGGCAGTACGCATCTGGAGCTCGAAACGTATTTTGTTGAGTTCGGGCTTCTCGGGGTCGTAATACTGCTCCTCCGGCAGGCGGCAGATGTAGTGCAGCGAATTGTAGCCGAAACTGTCGAACTGGTGCATACGGCGCTTGTCGACGGAGTTGTCCCAGTCAATCTCGAACAGCACTTCTGCCATCGACGCGATACGGTCGACATCTTCATTATAAAAAGTGATGATGCGCGCACCGAAGATATCGGTGATGTCGAGCAGCGAGGCGTATTTGTGGCCTTTCAGCCTGAGCTTTCCAGCCAGTGACCCCTCGGCCTTGATGCGTGACTCCATCGAGTTGACCTCAATGCCGCTCTGACGCACCAGAGCTCCCAGCTTTTCCATAACCACACGTTGAAGCTCCTCGAAGAGCGGCTGCTTGTCGCAGTACTCTTCGAGAAGCATTTCACCATGTAGATCGAGTCCGTAATCAATCATACGGAATCAGCGAATGTCAAAGAGGTTGAAGAAACCGGTCATCATGAACACCTTCTTGATTTCGTCGTTGATGTGTTCGATGATTACTTTACCACCCTTTGATGACGCCTCCTTGCGGATGGTCAGGAACAGACGAAGACCAGACGAGCTGATGTACTCAAGGTCCTTGCAGTCGAGGGTGATTTGCTTGTCGGCATTCTCCAACAGTGGGGCGATTTCCTGCTGAGCCTTGACGGCAGCAGGGGTGTCCAAACGCCCGCTGACAGTGGCGACGTAACCGCCATCTTGTTCGTTTATTTCAAATATCATGATTTTAATCTTTTCTTATTATTAATTGTCAGTTTCTTACTTGATAATGGCCTTGCGGGCATCGTTAATCTGATCCTTGGCCTTGGCAATCTGATCCTTCAGCTCGGCAACGGTGGTAGCGTTAAGAACGTCCAGGGGAGCGAGAGCCTTGGCAACGGGCTCGATGTCGGGATCGTACTCAGAGAGACGGTTAATGGCGTCGAGCACGAGGATGATGCGGAAGGTCACGTTAGAAGCAGCCTCGTCGGTGAAGGTGCTGAGGTACTTGTCGGGGTTCTGGTTAGCCAGATAGAGTTGCTCGGTCAGTGCACCGGCAGCCATCTGCCAGAAGAAGTTGATGCGAGCGTTCTTCTCCATAGCATCGTAGAGCGTGTTAGAGGTCTCGTAGAGCGTGTTGGTGTCGTCAATGACCTTGAACGAAGGATCGTTGATGTCGGCCACGAGCTTGGTGATAGCCTTGTCGTAGTCCTCGGTAGGCATCTCGTAGAGCTGGGCAATCTTCTTGTCAACGTTCAGCGCGCTGAGGATGCGATACTTCTCAGCCAGTGTAGTAGCCTCCTCGGCAACACTCGGATTCAGCAGATAGTCGGGCTTCACCTGCTTCTCTTCCTTCGTCAGCTGGATGCCGTCTTCGCCTTCAGACAGGAAAGGAAGCTGCTTGAGCTTACCAATCTCAGAAGCAATGCTATCGAAGTGCATCTTGATGCTGGCCTCAATCTGTTGCTGTTCGAAACTCTTCAGGCTGTCGGCATTCTCGGCTGCCTGCTCACTCTTCTTACCGCTACATGCAGCGAAAACAACGGCTGCAAATGCAATAGCTAAAATAGATAATTTCTTCATTTCTTTTTTTAATTTTGAGTTATTAATACTGTTAATTGTTTTTTATCTTGTTAATTCTCGGATTTTCGGATGTATCGCCCAGGACAGTCGGTGAGCAGCAGCACGGTGGCAATGATGCTCATGAGCAGCAGTACAGCCATGTTGAACCACAGCGTCTTGACGTGCCACTGACCGATGATTTTCTCACTGCTGTAGAACGGAGCGCGACCCACGGTGCTCTGAGGCGTCAGGAAGATAAGTCCTGTGCGTGGTACAGCATAGTTGTCGATAATGTCGAGCATACGTCGCTGGTCAGCACCGATGACGCAGTCCTCCAGCTTGATATTGTGATTCTGGCGCTTCAGCTCGAGCAGCGATTCCTTGCCGTTTTCGCGGACATAGCGTGCCGTGAGGGCGTCGGCCTTCAGCGAAATGTCGTTACTGCGCTTGGAGAGCAGGTTCTCAGCCTCCTTCATGTAGTCGTAGAGCGACTGGTATGACTCGTTGCCGCTGTAGGGTTTCATGCCGCAATATTCTGTGACCAGCGGCAGATTGGTGCGGATGACAGCCATGTGGTCCACCTTGGCTTCCTTGCCTCGCTTTTGCTCGTCCTTCATGGTTTCGAGCTGTGACTGCAGTTCGTAGAGCAGGCCCATGTTGAAATATTGCGTCTCGTACTTCTCTTTATCGAGTGCGAAGAAGTTGCGCTCGTATTCATTGTCGGTGAACGACGTTACGGCCAGTGCCTCGTACGACCAGCGCGAGGGGATGAGGTCGCCAATGAAAGGAACATTACCCGTCGTGCTCTTAGGCGTCAGGTCAGAGAAGCTGACCACCAGTCCGCAAAGCAGAATCTGAGGAATGAGCAGCATGGGGATGCTGATGTAGATGGCTACGATGGAGTTGAGACACTGCGACAGCAACAATCCTGTGAGGTTTGCCAGCAGGGCCGTCATGAAGAGGATGAGCCACCACGTCCAGAAGAGTCCGTGCAGTCCCATGATGGAATTGCCGACGACGATGAACAGCAGTGTCTGGATGATGGAGACGAAAGCCATATAGACAATCTTCGACCAGATATAGCTGCCGTAGGACAGGTGGAGGAATCGCTCGCGTTTGAGCAGGGCGCGATCCTTGATGATTTCCTCAGCACTTCCAATCATGCCTGTGAACGTTGCCACGATGACAGACATGAAGAAATAGCTCACGAGGTTTTTATTGTCCATGACGGTATAGCCCTCGGGAGGTGCATAGCGCGTGAGATAGGAGCATACCACTGCCAGCAGGGGAGCCTGGAGGAGGGTGATGCAGAGATATTGCACGTTGGTAATCTTCGTCTTGAAGTTACGGTGCAGGAAGATAGCGAACTGCTTGAGCACACCAGGCTTCTTCTGGTCGGAAGGCGGTACGTCGCTGACGGCGGGTGCGGGCAGTTCGGGACGGTTCTTCAGATACAGTTCGTGCCACTCCTGAGGCGTCATCTTGCGCTCGTCGGACACCTCGCCGTTGCTGTTGAGCCGCTTTTCGTCAATAATGTTCAGCACGATTTCGGGATTGACGTTGCCGCACATGGGGCAAGCGCTGGTCTCGGCATCGGCATAGTTGGCAGCCTCCTTAAAATAGGTGATGGCGTCGATGGGATTGCCGTCGAATACGGGATATCCGCCACGGTCGAGCAGCCACAGACGGTCGAAGAGCTTATAGACATCGCTGGACGGCTGGTGGATGTTGACAATGATGAGCTTGCCTTTCAGCGTCTGTTCCTTCAGCAGGTTGATGACCTTCTCGGTATCGGCAGACGACAGTCCTGACGTAGGCTCGTCAAGGAAGAGCACAGCGGGTTCGCGGATGAGCTCCAGTGCAATATTCAGACGCTTGCGCTGTCCGCCGGAGATGTATTTGTTGATGGCCGAACCTGCTTTCAAATCCTTGACGGCATCCAGCCCGAGGTCTTTCAGCGTCTTCATGACACGACGGTCGAGTTCCTCTTCAGCCATTCCGGCAAAGCAGAGCTTGGCGGTGAACCAAAGGTTCTGATAGACAGTGAGTTCCTCGATGAGTAGGTCGTCCTGAGGCACGAAACCGATGAGGGCCTTAGCTTCTGGCTCGCTGATGTCGTGACCGTTGATGGTAATGGTGCCTTCCTGGGGCTTCATGCTACCGTTGAGCAGCGACAGGAGCGTGGTCTTACCCGTTCCGGAACCGCCCATGATAGCCAGCAGTTCACCATTATGGAGGGTGAAACTGAGGTCGTGCATACCATTGTCGCTATGGGGGAAGCGGAAGGTGACATTGCGTCCGCAGAATTCTACAGCCTCTATCTTGCGGTCTGACTGGTCGTAGCAGCTGATAATAGAAGAATAGTAAACGGGTTGGCCGTTCTTGCCTTTCAGTACGCTGCTCTGAAGCCATACCTGATAGGAACCCGAAAGCACGGGAACATCGTTGAGCAGGACGGTATCGTTGCCCATATAGGTGAACAGCAACAAGCCTGTGAAGGGGTCGAGCAGGGTTTTCAGCTGTCCGTCGAAGCCCTCTAATTGGTGCAGCATAACATGCTCTGTGGGCTTGTTGTTGACGTAATCCATGAAGATGTTATACTGCTCGTCAGGGATGTTAAACTGCTCAGCCATTGTGCGGAACATGGTGTCCGTGAACCCGTCTTCGTCGGTGCAGAATTCCAGCAGACGCAGCAGCAACAGGGCTTTCTCCGTGTTGCGGATGTCCGCCTGCAGATTGGAACAGATAGAACGTACGGTATCTTGGGTATTCAGGTCGTCGGTCATCTCGTAAGCCATACGCATATCGCTGTAGAGATCCAGATAGAGGTCGATGTTCCTGATGCCAAAATGGTGACGCAAATAACTCACGAGCATTTCCTTTGCCCGCTCTTCGTCAACCTCCTCTACTTTGCCAAATAGTGCAAACAGACTAATAAAGCTTGATAATATTACGTCAGTCATTTCTCTATTAAGTTGCAAATTTACTTAAAATCTCAGACTAAGGTCTTATCGAAGTAGTTAAAAATCATTAAATTGTGTTCAAACTATCTTTTTACGTAGTGTTAGGACGTTCTTTCCGTCCGTTCTTTCGTAATTAATAGAGTCCATAATCTGTCTCACGAGGTGAATGCCAAGACCGCCGATGGGACGTTCTTCGGCAGACAATGTGGTGTCCACATCACCCTTCGCCGTGGGGTCGAAAGGTGTACCCCAGTCGTTGATGATAATCTTCAGATACTGTTCGTTCGCCGTGGCCTCAATCAGGATGTCGCCTTTCGTTCCGGCTGGGTAAGCGTAATCGATTACGTTGACCACAGCTTCCTCGATGGCGAGGTTCAGACTCATGGTGAGCGACATGTCGAGACCGATGGTCTCACATACTTCATCGACAAATGCAGCTAAGAGGTGTACCTCCTCAAGGTCATTTGTCAGTTTAAGACTACGGCTCAGGCGCGTATTTTCGTCCTGCTCCTTGGAATACTGAATGGCGAGCATAGTTTGGTCGTCACTTTGTTCAGCATTTCCTACAAAGTCATGCACAACTTTAGTCATATGTTCGATAAACTTGTCTGGTTTCCGTTCACACTCGCAGCAAGTGTCCAGGACACGTTCTTCCTGGAATTGTTCGTGGCGCAGGTTCTCGGCCTCCGTCAGTCCGTCTGTATAGAGGAAAATAGTGGTCTGTGAGTTGATGATATCCTCCTGTGTCGTGAATTTCCATTCTGAGTCAATACCGACAGGGATATTGGGGTTGCACGGCAGGTGTCCGATACCTATGTCGCCTATCAATATCGGTTCGTCGTGACCTGCATTCGTATAGCGCAGACGGCCTGTAGGCAGGTCGAGAACGCCGATGAACAGGGTGACGAACATGCTTGATTCGTTGTCTTCCGAGATGGATTCGTTGATGGCCGTCATGATACGTGACGGCATTGCCTCGTGAGTCGAGACCGTGCGGAACAGCGACCGTGTGACCGCCATGAGTAACGAGGCTGGCACGCCCTTTCCGCTGACGTCACCGATGCAGAAGAACAGCTTCTCGTCGCGAATGAAGAAGTCGAACAGGTCGCCTCCCACTTCCTTGGCGGGCATCAGTTGGCCGTAGATGTCAATATCGTCGCGATCGGGGTAGGGTGGGAAGGTCTTCGGCAACATCGACATCTGGATGTTGCGGGCAATATGCAATTCTCCCTCCATACGTCCTTTCTCTTCATTGACGGCCTTGGTCTCCTCAATCTGCTTCACCAGCGACAGCTGCATGGTCTCGAACGAGTCACGCAAACGGCGCATCTCGTCTTTGGTCTTGATTTTGGGCAGCTCAGCGGTGAAGTTACCCTTGGCTATCTCGTCGGCTGAGGTCGTAAACTGCCTGATGGGCTTGGTGACCTTGCGCACGGTGAAATAGCAGGCCAGAACGATAATGCCGATACCGAAGAAGGTGAGAACTCCCATGAATGCCATCAAACTGTTCAATAGCCACAGCAGGTCTCTTATGGGGAGTGTCACCACCATGAGCCAGTCTGTACGCTCAATGCAAGCGGCAAACATCAATATGTAGCTTCCGTCTTTGTCCTCATAGAACTTGTACAGCCTTTGGTTAGGAGTTATTTCAAGAATGTCCTGGGCGAGTTTTACCTTGCGCTTTTCTGTATCTTTGATGTCCTTGAAATAGTCTTTGAGTGAGGCCCTCATCACCAGACTCGGGTCAGGATGAGCCACTATAGTGCCTTGGCGTGTAACCAGAAAACTGGTGAAATGGCTTTTGCCCTCATCGACGAAGATATCCATGAAATTATCGTTGAAGGTACTGTCCGACTTCAATCTCAGCGTTTCAATCCAGTCCAGTGAGAGGTCGGCAGTATATACGGCATAGACTTCGCTGCTGTCTTTGATGAGCGGCAGCGAATAGGTAATCATGGGTATGTTTCCGCCTCCTTCGTCCACGTATGGCTCCGACCAGCAGCCTTTCTTCAGTTCCACAGGCTTCTTAAACCACTCTTTCTCTGGGTAGTTGTATGCCCGGGAGTTCAGTTGCGTGGTGTGTATGCCCATCGTGTTGCGATAGGCATAGGGCGCATAGAGCTGTCCCTTCTTAGGCTCGACGGCAGGGTTGAAGGCAATGGCAGCTCCCATGATTTCGTCGTTCAGCTTCAACATGTGTTGTACCGCAAAGAAAAGCATATCGTCCTGATAGATATTCTTTTTCGCTTCCGGCACATTGTTCCTGACCACAGCCTCCACATTCGAGAAAACGGTGTTCATCTTCTCGTTGGTCACTTCCATAGCAGCGCCAAACGTGATTCCCATGAGTGCTGCACCGACTACGTATATGATGAAAAAAATAAGCCCAAGAATAAGTATGAGGCTAATGATTGTAGCCACCGTAATACGCCACGTCAGACGGGAGACAATGGAGCGTGAAGGCCGGAAAATATTCAATAGACCCATCAGTTCTTAGCTTAATAACCCTGCAAAGATACGAATAATTCTTAACTAATGGCATTTTTTCACAAATTTTTAGTACCTTTGCACGAAATTTTTTCATTTAGACGCTTATGAAGTTACAAAAATACATCACAATTCTCGCTTTTTTAACATATTTGACTGCCGTTCGCGCACAGGAACATACCCGTTTTCTCGACCTACCGCTCGACCTCACTCCTGAGGAAATCGTGGAAGCACTGGAGGACAAGGGACTGCAACAGGAGGATCGTTACGAACTCTCAGGACGTATCGCAGACCTTGACGTGTGGATGTATGTGAACGTGGGCAAGGATTCTACGAAAATCAACCATCTGCTGCTGACGACGCAGACGCAACAGGGCAATACCCTTCACGACGACTATGTCGCCTTGCGCAAATGGATGCAGAAACACTATGGCGCCCCTACGTGGGAGTCTACCGTCCGTTCCCACTCCTTTGCACGCTGGTATGTGGGTTTCGACCACGACATCGTGATGATTGCAACGGCTTCGGCGGGTGTTGAGATTTGGTTCTACGAAAACCACCAACGTCGCAACATTGATTATTACGCGATACTGAAATACTGCGAGCGCAATCCTGCTTCGGGACTGCCCGTGATGTTTGCCCGCGACAATGTCACATGGAAAAGCACGGGCGACACGTCGGTGGTGAAGAAGAAGAAGGTTGCCAAGCGCAAAGTCCGCAAGGCCACCAAGAAAAAAGCCAAGCCAACGAAAAAGCGCCGTTCGAAGACCGTGAAGTCTAAGAAACAGCGCCGTAAGCGTTAGTATAAAGTTCCCCAGGCATCAGTCTGGGGCTTTTTTTACGATAGGAATCCGAGCAAAGCACCCGCAGCGACTGCAGAACCGATAACACCGGCAACGTTCGGTCCCATGGCGTGCATCAGCAGGAAGTTGTGGCGGTCGTACTCCAGTCCGAGGTTGTTCGAGATACGTGCAGCCATTGGCACAGCACTCACGCCCGCATTACCAATCAGCGGATTCAGCTTCTTGTCCTTCGGCAGGAACACGTTCATCAGCTTCACGAAGCAGACACCGCTCATCGTGGCAATGATGAAGGCTCCGGCACCGATGGCGAAGATGTAGATGGTGTTCATGGTCAGGAACTCAGAAGCCTGCGTCGAACAGCCCACCGTCAGACCCAACAGCATCACTACGATATCGTTCAGTGCAGCACCGGCAGTCTTGGCCAGACGGGTGGTCTTACCGCTCTCCTTCAGCAGGTTGCCGAAGAACAGCATACCTAACAGGGGCAGACCCGAAGGTACGATAAACGTCGTCAGCAGCAATCCCACGATGGGGAACAGGATGCGTTCCGTCTGCGAAACCTCGCGGGCGGGCTTCATCTTGATGACGCGCTCCTTCTTCGTGGTCAGCAAGCGCATAAGAGGGGGCTGAATCAGCGGTACCAGTGCCATATACGAGTAGGCACACACCGCAATGGCACCCATCAGGTTCGGCGACAACTTGCTTGACAGGAAGATAGCCGTAGGACCATCAGCACCACCAATGATGGCGATACCTGCAGCCTGGTTGGGTTCGAAGCCCAAGGCCAGCGCAAACATATACGCACCGAAGATACCAAACTGTGCGGCAGCACCAATCAGCATCAGCTTCGGATTGGCCAGCAAGGCCGAGAAGTCCGTCATAGCACCAATGCCTAAGAATATCAGCGGCGGATACCACCCTTGCCGCACACCCTGATAGAAGATGTTCAGCACGGAGTTGTCCTCATACAGGCCGATCTCCAGTCCGGCATCGGCACGGAACGGGATGTTGCCCAGTATGATACCCAGTCCGATGGGTACGAGCAGCAGGGGCTCGAAGTCCTTCTTGATGGCCAGCCAGATAAAGAAGGCACCCACTACTATCATGATGAGGTTACCAGCCGTCACGTTCGCAAAACCCGTGTACGTCAGGAACTCATTGAAGTTTTCTGCTAGAAAGTCGAAGAATGACATCTTTTTACTTTTTTACCTTTTTACTATTTTACCTTTTAACCTTTACCCAATCGTCATCAACACTGCACCTTCCATCACGGTGTCGCCCTGATTCACAAGTATAGAGGTGACGGTACCTGCCGTCTCGGCCTCGATGTTGTTCTGCATCTTCATGGCCTCCAGCACAATGACCACCTGACCGACAGCGACGGTGTCACCCACCTTCACGTTGATGGCGTTGATGGTGCCAGGCAGCGGAGCCTTCAAGGAAGTGCCGGCACCGGCAGGAGCTGCGGGCTGAGGCTTGGCAGCGGCGGGGGCAGCGGGTGCTGCGGTCTGCGGCTTCTCTGCGGGCTCTTCGGCTACGGGTGCTGCAGCGACAACAGCTGCGCTCGCTCTGGTAGCGGCCAACTCAGGATGCTTGGCGGCATTGATGGGTTTCTGCATCTCAATCTCGAATGGGATGCCGTTCACGTTTACTGTGGCTATGTTGCCTTCTACGTCGGTGATTTCTACCTCGTAGTCTACGCCTTGTACTTTATATTTATATGTCTTCATTTCTTTACTTTTTTTACCTTCTTACTTTTTTACCTTTTTGCCTTTTTGCCTTTTTCCCTTCTTACCTTTTTACTTTTTTACCTTTATTTCAGTTCCGGTCCTGTCGGGATGCGCTGTCCTGTGGGGTTGAGGGGCAGCATTGGCTCGTGCAGATGCGTCATCTGGCTATACTCGTCGTCCCAGTCAGTGTCCTTTGGCTTGATGGTAATCACACCGCTCTCCACGTCGTGGATGTCGTCCTCATACTGGCGCAGGGCCAATCCGATGACGGCCATGTAAACCTCCTTGTCGACACCCTTCGTGTCGAAACCTTCCTGCAGGATGACGCCCGTCTTGTGACCAATCTCGATGGTCTTCTCCACCGTCTTCGTGATGGGCTTGATGGGCTGCTGGTTGATAACCTTCTTGGCCGTTTCCTGATGACGCATAAACATGCCGAACAGCGTGAAGAATACCCACAGCAACGCTAGACAGAAGAACACGATACCCATAGCCATGATGGCCATACCGAAGCCGTGAGGGTCCTCGCGCTTGAACTTGGCCACCTTCGACTCGCTCACCACCGTCTGGTTCTGGATACCCAGCGTCACACGGTCGGCCGACTTTACTTCCCAATCTTTCGCCGTACCGTTGTTCGCAATACGTGCGTACGACTGGTCAGCCTCCAGCACGGGTACTGTCACCGAGTCTATCAGCTGCGTCGCATTACCATTGTACAAGGCTATCCACGTCGGTTCCGTCGTGTTCACCTTCACAGAGAGATGCAGCGCGCCTTTGTTCGGCTGGCTGCCCAGTTGAAGCACGATGAGCTGTCGTCCGCTGAGGTTCGTGCGCTCGTCGCCATTCGGAATCTGGCTCATCCGCTTCACGCGCTCAGGCACGCTCATCTTCTTGTCGAGCACGGAGCGGTCCGTCGTCACATACATCCCACGGATGTTGTACGTCGAAAACGAGATGTTGGCTATCTCCAGCCACGCGTTCCTCGCTCCGTATTCGTCAATCAGGCTCGTCTCGTTCACGGTCATCACCTCGTTCAGCTTGATGCTGGCATCCATCTGAGCCATCATCGGCAGCGAGGTCACCGCCACGAGTGCGCCTAACAAGAGTTTTTTGATTTCCATTATTATTAAATATGTATTATTATATATATAGCTTTCTCCCGGTTTACCGATTTCGGCTGCGAAGGTACAAAAAAAATGTGAACTGACCAAACGTCAGCCCCCCTTTTTTCAACTCTTAACTATTATCTTTTGTCTCTTTGCTAAAAGAAAATCACGCCCATCGTTTGGTGGGCTCAATTTTTTTTGTACCTTTGCAGCATGAAAATGAAACAGTTTCTGGTGTTATGGACGATACTCTTGGGCGTGGGACAGAATGCCTCGGCGCAGGAGAATTTACAGCGTGGGGCGATAGCCTCGCAGGTGAAGAAGACGTTTACGACGGTGAAGGAGATTCCCATCACCAGCGTGAAAAACCAATGGCGTAGCGGCACGTGCTGGGCTTACGCCACGCTGGGCTACTTCGAGAGCGAGATATTGCGGCAGACGGGTAGGGCGTACGACCTGTGCGAGATGTTCGTGGTCAGCAACGACTACATGGACAACGCCACACATTATGTGCGCATGCACGGCTTTAGCCAGATTTCAGAGGGTGGCTCGTGTGACGACGTGCTGGAGGTCATCCGCCAACACGGCATCTGTCCTGAGAATGCCATGCCGGCACCAGGTTCGCTGACGGGCGATTCGCTGGCTAATTTCAAGGTGTTCTTCCCTGAATTGGAGCGCACCGTGAGAAGCATCGTCCGC
>Ga0265298_10004322_pt1 | contig 18205 bp, 27 predicted proteins | sample AusTroGonzalo_MG_3_FD_193486 | JGI IMG/M metagenome (GOLD analysis project Ga0265298, IMG submission 193486) | Bovine rumen microbial communities from tropical cattle in Woodstock, Queensland, Australia - Gonzalo_01 | ecosystem: Host-associated > Mammals > Digestive system > Stomach > Rumen ... | reverse complement strand
CAACGACAGATTTTTGAATTTTAGTAATCATTTCAAGGTTTCTGTCTAGTTTCTTTTGTGTATCAACATCCATTTGACCACTATTAATAAGTTGGTTAACTCTATCTTGATATTTTCGGATATTGTTATAACCAGTAACAACTTCAACGGCTGCTTTAGCACGAGGAATGTCTTTTCTCATACTATCAGTTAACATACCAGTTAAGTCTCTATATAATTGTGGTTTATCTTCAAGTGGATGTTCCTCGAACGGATCATATCCAATAATTTTAATAATTTGTTCTCTATCTTTGCGGCTTTCTTCAGGTAAACCTGCAGTTTCGAACTCTTCTTGATAGATATGTTCAAAATTTTCCATTTTCATTTGTGAGAAAAATGTTACGTTATTAAAACGTATATCCGCATTAATAGTATCTACATACATTCCAGGTAATTTTGCGAACGTTTCATCATCACCTTGTTTAACTAAAAAGTCATAAGTACTTTCAGAAAATGGAATATTATGTTTAAAACAGTATTCAAAGATGGCTTTTTTATGATCGCCATCATATTTTTGAACTAATTCACGATATTCATCTGGTTTATCTTCGTTGATACCATCGTATTCTACTGCTGTTTCAACTACTTCAACCATCTCATCGTTTGTAAGACCAGCCTCATAACCCATGATGGTTCCTCCTTTTGCCTCTTTAAATGCCCATAAGAAAAGGCCCTGTTTCCAAGGCCCTTGATTTATAAGCATTTATGTTTATTTAATGTCGTCTAATCCGATGGTGATATTAATTAAGTTTTCACCACTAAAGACCAATAATGTTTGTTCAGGAGTACCGAATAATCTATGACTCATAGCAAATTCGTCTGTACCCATAACTGAACCGTTAATGAAGACCTTACTATTTAAGAAAGTTTTCATTTTTGTGGAGTGATAGTGACCAAGACATACATAATCAATATGTTCTCTTGTCGCTGCTCCATAAGCTTGGACCACTGAATTAACAGAATCTTGATGTCCGTGTGCAAATACTAAGTGTTTACCGTTTGCAAGTTCAATGAATCCGATGTTTGCATCTAAATTATCATCAACAAATTCAATACCTGAATTAGCTAATCTAGCTTGTAAGTACCAATCAATGATACGTCCAAAATTTTCATTTTCGATGCTTTCTTTTAAGTTTGGCATTGTACGTGAGTGATTATCTAAACAACTACGATACATTACTTGTGGAATTGCTTTTGCTAATTCAATTAAGTTTTCTGCTAAAATTTCACTAGCTGTTGTTACTTGATCAATGACGTCAATTTCTTGTAATAATCTTGCAGATGTATGAATTTGACCATGTACTAAATCGCCAAGATTAAGAACATGTAATCTTTCAACGCCTAATCTCTTACAAGATTCAATTGTATCAGTAATAACTTTACGCATTCTTCTACGAGCAATGTCTACATTATATTTGTTGTAGAAATTATCTATACAAGCCCCAATATGAAGATCGGAAAGCAATAGAATGGCTTCTGTGCCTTCTGCTGTTTCATAAGTAGACACAAACTCGCCTTCTAATTTTGGTAATGGTTTGATGGCGCCTTTTAACAAGTCTTTCATTAAGTCAACTCTAGCATCTTCTCTTAAAGCAGCACGATACGCATTGAGATGATCTCTAGTTTTAACTTGTTGTTTGTAAAGAGTTTGTTTTAGTTCTTCTGTCTTTGCTTCAAATTCAGGGAATGTTAAATCGCCAATGGTTTGACCAGATAACATTTTTTCGTTAGGAATAACTTCACCTCTATCATAACGCATTTGTTTGAAGTGAGTACGTAATGTTTCACCTGTACGAGGTTTACCATTTTTACCAATGGATCCTAATAATCCTTGTAACTCGTTCCAGTTACGTTCACCTACACCTAATTCCGTTTGAAATTTTGTACAAATTTCATAAATTTCATCTTCTGTAAATTCCCCTGGTTGTTTTTCAAAGGAACCTACATATTCAATAAATTCTTGTTTTGTCATTCGCCATCTCCTTATTACTTTCCAATAATTTTGGGATTATATAAAACTGATGTTTTATTCGATTTTATTGATCTCTTTCCCATATATACAAATGTACCTTTTCCTGTCCGAAATTTTCCAGTTTTTCTAGATTCTATCGGACTTTTTGGAATGGTATCGTTCGATATCTTTTTGTGTCTTGTATCGTCTGCGTTCTTCTGCATAACATTTAGGGCACAAGTTTGTCTTACTTTTGCCACCATATGTAAATTTCTTACCACACTTTTGGCAAGTTTTTACATTTTCACGTATAAGTTTAAGAGGTTTTTTAAGGTTGTCAAGATTTTTTATCTCTATAAACTCTCCGTCTTCATCTGGTTTGATCCAATCAAACCAATATTTTCTACCATTTCTCTTTTTCACAATGTCAGTAGAAAGTACATATCCGGATTCTAAACGATTATATTTTGCAATTTCGTCTTGATGTCTACCAAACTTCTTGTTTTTAATGTTAGTATTTCGAATTGCCCAGTTACATAATGTGGTATTTATTAAAGTGGTTTGTGTGTATTGCGATGAAAATTTCCAATAAATTAACATACAAAGCCAATATTGACGTACCCACACAGGTGCTTCAATAGAATTAAGAAACTCAAGCTCGCGTTTATATATCTTGATAGGTTCATAATGCTGACTAAAAACCTTATCAGACACATTTAAGCTGGATTTATAAATCTTAGTAAAAGTAGTGACCATTAATTCAGGATCACCTTTAAACGCAGATGCTGTTCCGTTCTTGATTTTCGCCCAATGAAAATATATATCCGCATATGTTAGCCCTTTTAATGATAAAAATTTAATGTAATGGGCTTCTTGCGAGAAAATACTTTTATTATCGGACGGATCGTCGCGACTTAATTTTTTCTTTTCGTGAATCTTATAACAATGTCTACTCCAGTCTAAAATCATCGGAATATCCTCCCGATTATCATTTTACAGTCTATAACTGAACTTGTCAAGCACTTTTTACACATATATACACACGTGTAATAGTTATATTTATCCCCTCAGTAACTATCCCGTAAAATACAATCTAAAATAATACATTTATATTTAATTATTGAATGTAATGAAATAATTACAACTACAATATACGGTTGTCTGACGTTAGGAAGACAACTGTTTTTTATTTTAAGTTTAGATATATTTACATTAAGAGTTTTTCTTTTTTATACAACGAACGTTGACCTCAAACGCTACCCAAAGGGATACATATTTCATTAAAAATGAAAAATATTATAATTAATGCTTGACATTATGATATTAGATCGTATAATAATAGATGTAACCGATAGAGATACGTAACTTTTAGTTATAAAAGCTCTATCAAAGGAGAGTATTAACGAATGCCAACTATGAACAACATTTGTAGTAAACTCGTATCAAAACTAGCACTTCTTCCTTTTACAGTAATGATTTGTGAAGTAAGCACTCAAACATTATGGCAAGTAACTAAACTAGATACTAAACCAACCAATGATACAGCATTTACTATTGTACTTGATCAAAACCATCAAGAATCACCACTTAACTATCCAGATACATACTATTGTAACTCGGAAAATGAATTAGAACAAATTGTAGACTTTGTGGTTCAAAATCCAATAATGTATTATCTTAACATTCAAAATAATGAATATGATGCATTATTAAATATATTTCCATATAAGCCTATTGAATATACTAAAACAACTGAATAAATAACTCCTTTATTTTAATTTAGGACTGTTTACATTTGAATAATGTATTACTAGTCACACAAAGACAAGCAGAGAAGGAGGAAAAACATGGCAGTTGTACAAAATCTATACCAGATTTTTAAAATAAAAGCTTCCTTTCTAGTAGAAAACGATTGCAACATACCTGTTTATACTAAAGCGCAAGGAAGAAAAGACGACAATATCGTTTCAATTGGTGATAATATCATCTTCCAACAATTACGATACTTGCATAATGACTTTAGAGATCATCATGAGCTTTTTAACGACGTCTCTAAATTAAGAGAAAGAATGCATGCTTACAAAAAAGCAGGCGATTTTAAGAAAGCTTCTGTTTTAAATCAAAAAATCAGTCAAGTATTGTTTGTTAAAGATATTGTTAATGTCATTATAGACAAGAAAAAAAGTGATTTCCATAAGTTTAGAACAAAAGGCTTCTACATGAATGGTATCCACTACGTTTATTTATGCAGCGGATCAGGTCAAATTCGTAGAAATACAGCTACTTTTGTCAACGAAGAATATAGAGACATTTTATTTAAGAGAATTAATTGCGGATTAGATGAAAAAACATCTTCCTTTGTTCTCGCAAAATACAGTGCTTATTTCGCTTTAGCGTTTTCTTCAATACTTTGGGTTAGGACACCAAGAGTTTGTATCATTAAAGACTTTATTAGAGTCCTACCAGATCAAAAAGTTGATTTTATCATAAAAGATGAGAATGACAATGGCCAAATTGAAGAAAGAATTATGGATGTTGAACTTAATTGCGCAGATGGCCAAGGATTAATTGATCCTGAGTTCGCACAATTATGGGCTCAAGATATGGATCTTCCATACTTACCTTGCTCATTTGTTGCTCGTTCTTGTTTCATTAAAGGTAATTTAGCAACTTTCGACTTTAAAGATTATGCTCACCAACACGGAATTACTACAATTCGTGATAGATGGGGTAAAGAATATAATATTGATGACATTGATGTCCTTCTTTCAGAATCACAATTTAAAACATATAAATATTACAGTAGTTGGCAAGAATATTGTGATTACGCTAAAAAAGGAATGATCCACTGGGGTGTTGCTCGTTACAATCGTCATTACGATGATGAATACATCTCAGCTAACTATCAATATATTCAAGCATTAACCTTATCAAAAGAGGACGTGCACGAATTAGTTCAACCAACAATTAAATGGATTCAACAAATTTGTTCTGGAGATCCACTTTACTCTTTACTTTATGCCTTCGGTTCTAAATCCGATGACACAGTTTATGCTTCAATGTTTGGTACAGCCCAAACAATAGCAATGAAAGCGTTAGTAAAGAATATTGATTTCCTTAACGACACATATATTCAACGTAAATTATATAAAAGTATCGCAGAATCAATTAACAGAGCTAAACTCGGAAAAATTTGGGTTCGCGGAAACTATCAATTCATGGTCGCAGATCCTGTGGCACAATGTCAAGCTGCTCTTGGCTTAGAACCAGTTGGTCTTTTAAAAGCTAATGAAGTTTATAGTGCTTTCTGGGATCAAAAAGGCGTTCATCTTATCGATGCATGTCGTTCACCTATGATTGATCTCCACGAACACAATCCAATGACAGTTATTGATACAGCTGAAGCTCGTTATTGGTATAAATACATGCCAAGCGGTATTATTTACAATACTTATGATACAAGCTGCGCTCGTCACTCCGATAGTGATTATGATGGTGATATTGTAATGACCACAGATAATCCTTATTTCTTAAAAGGATCTAATAAATCACATAATGTTATCACATACGAAAAAGGTTTAGCAAAAACAGAGAAAATTACAGTCCCTAACATCACTAAAACAGTTATGAAAGGTTTTGGTACAGGTGTCGGTGGTTTCTCTAACACAGCAACATGCCTTTACGCAATGGCAGCAATATTTAATAAACCTGGACACGAAGATCAATATAACGAAATTATGCGTCGCATTAAACTTCTCCGTGAAATCGTTGGTCAAGAAATCGATCGTATTAAAGGTGCAGATAAACCTTCTCTTCCTTCTTCATGGAAAAAGTACGAACCAATTCTTGAAACAGATACCCAAGAAGAAAAATTAGCAAAGATGCGCCGTAATGCAATGGTCATCTCTAAAAAGCCATATTTCTTCCGCTACCTTTATCCAGAACTTAATCAACGCTTTAAACAATTTGAAGCTTCATATAATCAAGTAAGCCGCGATATCTTTGGTATTAAGTTTAAAAAGCTTCTTACATTAGAAAATAAAACACCAGAACAACTCAACCTTGTTCGTAAGTATCAAAAATATTCACCGCTCATCACATCAGATTGTACAATGAATCGTCTCTGTCGTGAATTTGAAAATGTTGACTTTGATATTCAATTCGCAAAAGATCCTTCAACACCAACTAATAAAAAGAAGGTCGTTTCAAAACTTCCAACTTACGCTTCTTGGTATAAAGATCTCCCTGAAGATACATATCAACAACATCACAAAATTATCAAAGATCTTTACAAAGCATATATTGCTCGCCGTCAAGTTAAGTTCATTACTGATATTTTCTCTAATTCAGCATCCGCAGCTTTCCTTGATGCAGAAGAATATATGGAAAGACGTACAAGCCTATTTGATCAATTAATCGATTCTCTTCAAACTCGCCTTGCTGAAAGTGGAATCTCTAACGAAGAGTTCCTTTATCACTGCCACAAGCTCTCATTTGAATACGCAAACTTCAACTGGGGCTTTACTTGGGACATTCTCGATGAAGCACTCTTAGATCTTATTCCACAAGGCAAATCGTTTACTCCAGTACACGATATTAACGGAAAAGAGTATCTCGGTGAAACTTATTCACTTAAAGAAATTACTAAAAAAGATGATATCGTTATTCAAAATTTATGGATTTCTTTGTTTGGTGAAACAGAAGAACCTGATGATGAAACAGGAGGTCAAGACTAATGAAACAATTCATGCATCTTCAACCTAAACATTGGATATCTATTTATACTTTATATCTTAATCATGTCGATGATCCTGACTTTAAAGAAACGTTTAAAGATCGTCTTGTACAAGAATTTATTTCAAAAGGCTTCTCACAAGACCAAGCTGAAATTCTTGCACCAGTATTCCTTAAGACAATTGATCATCCGGAGCTTAAATCCTCATTTATTGAAACTGATGAAAATCAAGAAGAAGCTACATTATCAGTACAAGATATTCGTCTCCTTAAAGAGAAGCTCCTTCATGAGTCTTCTCAAGAGGTCCGTCGTCTTCTTGTGGCACTTCTTGTCTATGCTCGTGCGAATCCACATCCATCATTTTGGATTAAATATGATAAAAAAGTGATCAATTTCTTAGCTTCAATACAAAAAATTAAAGTTTCTGATCAAAATCTCTTGACAATTCGACTTCATAACCTGTATAATTTAGATATGCAGGTAGTAGGATCGAATCAACCTATCCCTTGCTACAGAATTTCTTGGCAAGCAGAGCAGCCACCGATTGATACAGAGGAAAACTCTCTCGTATTAATTGGTCCACTCAATCCTGCAACAATCACAGCCTTTGCTGTAAGTATACCATATGAAGAAGAGGAGGGCACAAAGTAATGCCTAAACAAAAACTATCAAAACCATTAATTTCCAAAGAAGAATTTGTAAGACTTATAAACTTACTTATTGAAACCAGAAATCAATTTAATAAGCTTTGTGAAACAATGGAAGATCTTGCTCCTGGATTCCGTGTTGACTTTTTCCCTAATTGTCAATACGAAACAGAGATAATTAAATTACTTAGTGCCGAACTTAACGAAACTGATGATACAATTGAATATTTTATGTATGATTTAGAAGCTGGTAAAGCTAAAGAAGCAAAAGAAGGTTTAACAGTCCTAAACAAGACATATGATTTATCCACACCTGAACTTCTCTATGATGCACTTGTGGAATTAAACTTCCCAGATTATAATAAATAGAAAGAAAGAGGATTACATATGAAGAAAACAATTGTAATTAACTTATTAGGCGGTGCTGGCGTAGGCAAGTCAACAATAACAGCACTCACATTTGGTAAATTAAAAGATGCTGGAGTTGATTGTGAAATGGCTTCAGAGTTTGCCAAAGAATTAGTTTGGGAGCAAAGACACGAAACATTCAAAGATGAATTATATATCTTTGCAAAACAAGCTCATAGATTATTTAGATTAAATGGAAAGGTTGATGTGGTTATTACAGATAGGCCACTCATCCTAACATGTTTCTATGCTCAAAATGATAAAGCACTCAGTAATTTCTGTTATGATCGTTTTTGTCAATATGATAATTATAACTACCTATTAACTAGGGTAAAGAAATACAACCCTAACGGTAGAAACCAAACAGAAGATGAAGCAAGAGCAGATGACATTGCTATTAAATCAGTATTAGCTAGCTACGACATCGATTATACAGAAGTACCAGGCTGTGCAGCAACCGCCGATCTTATTGTAGAAGATGTTTTAAAGCTTTTAGGTGAAACAAGGAGAGTAAAAGATGAATAATGATACTCTTGGCAATAGAATGAAAAATTATTATGAAGCAGTCCCAAAGACAAAGCTCGTCCGTAGGATGCCTGTAATTATTAGGTTGGATGGTAAAGCATTTCATACCTTTACCCGCGGCTTCAAAAAACCGTTTGATCCAATTATGATTAAAACGATGCAAGATACAATGAAATATCTCTGCGAGAACATTCAAGGTTGTGTTTTAGGATATACTCAATCCGATGAAATCAGTCTAGTTCTTCAAGATTATAAAGAATTAACTACAGACGCATGGTTTGATTATGAAGTCCAAAAGATGTGTTCTGTTAGTGCTTCTATGGCAACACTCGCATTTAATAAATATTATGCTATTAATATTGCCGAAATGACCGAAAATGAAGAAGAGTTTAAAAAGTATGCAACCAAGCTTAATCAAGCACTCTTTGACTCCAGAGTATTCAATATTCCTAAAGAAGAAGTTACTAACTGTATTTATTGGAGACAATTAGATGCAGAGAGAAATTCTATCTTATCCGTGGGCCAAGCTTATTTCTCACCAAAGCAATTACATGGTAAATCTTGTAAAGATATTATTACTATGTTAGAAGAAGAAAAAAATATTGTTTGGGGTAATTTACCTACAACTCAAAAAAGAGGTTCCTGTTGTATTAAAAATAAGGAACTTAGATATATTCTTGTTGATTATGAAGAATTCTCTAGATGGATTATTGATAATGATATTCCAAAATTCAAAGAAGAAGGAAGACAATATATCGAAAATTTAATCCTCTTTGGAGAAGACAATAAATAAAAAAAGGAAGTGAACAAAATGGCAGAAAACAACAATAACAACAATAACAACCCTGGCTTAAAGATCCTTAATCCACAAGATTCAAAAGCAGCGGCCAAATTAGATAAAGAAGTCCAAAAGCATTTGGCGAAAGAGAAAGAACTCACAAAAAAAGGTGTTGTCTTTCCAGTGAATATGTGGGCCCTCGTTGACCCATCACACCCAGATACCCCAATTACTTTTGCCGCAACAGAGACAGACATCCACATGGCCCTTGATCAATTCCTTTATCTCAAACATTATTCTCATTTCCGCAATTGGTGCCCACTTCACAATCTCCCTGTAGATCACGGGGAATCCTGGCTCCGCTATTGCAGAGAAGTAATTTACCCAGAGGAAGAACTTAATTCTCCTTCATACGTTATTTATCAAATTAAATACGAACCAAATGTTATAGCTTCCCTTCTTCGTATTATGAACCATTGCGTCCCAATGGGACTTCCAATGGATACCAAAGAAGAAATTGATACCTTCTGCGATCGCGCGGAAACCCTTCCACCAGAAGAACTCACCCCGATTGAACGCTCCCTTATTCAATATCTCGACGACATTGAAGATCACCAAGTAGAAGGTTCACAAAAAGTACTCGATCGCGCAGAACAAATAAAAAAAGAAAAAGAAAAGGATGGTACAAAAAAATATGACGCCTAACTTAATTCCTATAATTATCACAGCAATTTTCAGCGGTGTTGTCGCTCTGTCCGCAGTTGTAGTCCTATTAGCGTTGTTCATCGACACAAGCAGGAAGTACTACCGCAGCAAAAGATAGGGGTACCTTATAAACCACCCCCCTACCCTTTTTACCTAGGAAAGTAATAAATTAGACTTATGGAAGACAATAAAATTATTCTTGGATCCGAAGCGATCAAATTACTCAATACACAAGACAACACAGTAATCTTATCTATTGCGCTTGGCGAGCATAGAGCTATAGCTGGAGTAAAAGAGAACCTAGTATATGTTGAAGGATTAGGAGCGACACACATATACAATATCTCACACATTAAAATTAATAAAGAACTATATACAATCGATTGGTCTATCTAGGGCCTCACGCGATATAAATATAAAATATATAACAAGGACGTACACACACATGTGCGTCTTTTTTCAAGTCGAGTCGGAGCCAAGTCGAGTCAGAGGAGTGAGCAGGTACAGTGAATTTAGGCGAGAGATGAATTCTAAAAAATGTAAATTACGGTTTTGGCCATGATTTATTGAATTATGGGAATTCGTTTTTATTTCGTAGTTTATAGATTACGGAAATTGAACTAAATTGTGATTAAGGTGGAGATAACATCAAGAGCCAAAAGGAGAAAACTTATGAAAAGAAGTACTTATGAAGTCGTTCTTGCTAACTGGGAAACTGGTGAAGATGTCGTTGTTACAGTTCGTGCTTTCAATAAGGAAGAAGCTGAAGAAACTGCTTTAAAAGAAGCAGCTACATCTAGTGAACTTAATTACTTTACAGTGAAACAAGTTACATTAATTCGTCGTTAAAAGTTAAGGGCATAAACAAAATTAAAACGAAAGGAGAAAGTTATGATTCAAAAGTTAATCGATTGGATTAGAAAACAAATCTGGTTACATAAGAAGAGTAAGTTTAGTATCGTCGTCGCTAAAGATGGTGAGATAGAAGCTGAAATTGAAGCTCAATACGCTGGTAACCAAGAACTTAACACAAGCAATATTGAGTTCTAAGTAAGTGAATGGAGTGATATAATCAATCACTCACACAAACTAGTCCCAAGTCTGTAATGCAGAGGGAGAAAGGAATATATCATGACATTAAGAGAATGGTTAGACCAAAACCCAGAGGTCGCCGAAGTCGATTACACCTATCACGCTAAAGATGGTAACATCGAGTATGGGTTCGATACAGTCGAAGCTCTTAAGAAGGGCAGCTGGGATATCCCAAGTGATATCTTAGATTGTAGAGTCTTAAAAGCTGATACTGAATGTGTCGACAGCGAACTAATCGCTTATGTTGATGTTGTCTCTGAATAGGGAGATAAGATCAGGGGGTGGGGAAACCCACTCCTTTCTTAACCACACAAACTGGTCCCAAGTCCAGTATAATCAAAAGTGGGAGGGAGAAAGGATTAGCGTATGGAAGATAAATTATTCGTACGTATGACAGATTGGATCAAAGATAAGGATCCAGAAAGAATCGTCGACATCGCATCAAAGGAATGTTGTGTATGTTGCGCAATTAAGGACATCCCAGAACAACTTAAGGGTATGTGGGTGTTCACAGAACAAATTCATTTCATGAAGGAAGCATTGTATGCTAGTAATGAAATGAGACAAACACACCAAAACAGTGAGCTTATATGGGTTGTCGATCTATTACCGAAGATCGATATAGCAGATCTCTGTATGGTACTAGGTAAGTGGGATATGCTCAAGATAATGTATGCTGCTTACATATTAGCCAAGTACTTTAAGAAGAATGGAGTGGAAGTGGACACAAATACACACATTCTCACTGATGAACAAATTGAATGGATTAATCAAAGGAAAGATGAGCTGTTCGATTTGGTTAATGATATTAACTCAGTCGATATCGACGAAAGCGGCGATAGCGATGCTGATATAGAAGCATAGTAATACAATTTGTGTTGTCGGCAGAAAACCGTCTGGTTTTTGTTTGCTCTTCCAGAATAGAACAAATAGAAAGTATAGGGAAAACTTATGAAAAAGAAAAGAAAAACTCTCGTAAGCATTAACCAAGAAGTTCGTGAAGCATTACATGAACTTGGTTTTGCTACAGTAAGAAAACAAGTCGAAAGCAAAGAATTATATATTCTTCAAGCTAAGGCTAATGTGGTTATGTTTGGTATGAACAAAAACATTACCGTCAGAACTTATCTTCAAAGGATTGAAGATCAATTTGGTAGAATCAATCCAAGAGTTAGATTGTTCTATAAAGTTAGCCAAATGTATTGTGGGCCTAAACACATCTATGAACAAGTAGGTAAGGTTTATGACAGTCCTGAATTTTACTATGCTACCAAAGAACAACTACTTGCAGATATTAGAGAATGGCTGCAAGAGAATAAACTTCATCTTTACTATGGAGGTAATTAACATGGTTGAGAAAACAAAGAATAAAAGAAGAAAGGAGGGAGTAGTTTATGAAAGCAGGCAAGTTTAAAGATTGTTATGTTGAGATGACACTAACCGTTAAGTCATCAGAAATGTTTGTAAACGGAAAGTTGGTAATTTTAAAAGGCAATCCTAAAATTACTGCCGTTTTACATGAAGTCCAAGCGAATAACACAGCAAAGTTAGATCAAATCAAACGCTTGTTGTGGAATAAGGTCGCAAGTGAAAATGGTTGGCAAACAACATTAAAAGAAAACATTAATTCTTTATGTAGTGTTGTATTAAAACCAATTCCACGCAAATCATTGCCAATAACTTTTAACATTTAAGGAGGATATACTTATGGCAAAGACAAAGAAAATGAGACGAAATGATCAAGAAGACAGACCTGAAAGCTGTTCTTGGCGCGGTAGCAACCGTAGATTAGTCCGTGAAACCAGATGGAACAAAAAGAGAATCTGGTAATTACTTCATTTGTGAAAGTCAAACATCATAGAGTGAGAGTCTCGCTTAACACAAAAACAGTTTTAAGAGGTTCTGTGATAAAAACCTCTGACAAATTTATCCATTAGGAGGAAACACATATGTTATTTACAAACAACAAATCAGCAATCAAAATTAAAAGTGTCGATTTAGAGAAAGGCATTGCAATCGTTAGATTTTCTCATGCTTCATTAATCGTTCATACAATGAGAATCGTTTTTCAAGATTTATTCGGTGGTTTGGTTCTTAAACACAAATATAGAAGAGACACCGATAAGTTCCATGTCCCAGCTTATCAATTAAATGAATGGGCTGATTACGATGTCATTAAGAAAGGGGAGCAATAATATGCTAAACATAATTGTAAAAGCGATTGTGGCATTAATTATCGCGTCTGTTGTCATTCTTGACATTGTTTTATTTATCTTTATTAGAAAAGAAGAAAGGAAAAAATAAACATATGGAAAAAAGATTAGAAAACGTAATTAAAAGATTAGCTCAATTAGAACAAGATCCTAAAGTTGTTGAATATAAACAATTACTTAAAGAAAAACAATCTTTAACTAAAAACGTCCATCAACAAACTGTTAAAGACAAACGCGAACTCTTTTTTGCTGAATTAAAAGAATTACTTAAACCTATTCTTAAATTAGCTAAAGACCAAAGTAAAGAAACCATCCCTTTAACATATGTAGCTGGCTACGAAGCTTGGGACACTATTGGTGTTGGCGAAAAAGCTTTGGAACCTTTTGAAGAATTAATTAATAAATATTCAAGTAAAAAGGAAATCTATAGTGGAAACATTGTCTTTGATATCAATAATTTTAAAGATAAGATCATCTTAGGTGAACAAGGTGATTATAGCGAAACTGAAATTAGTGTTGATTTAGTTTATATTAAGGTAGATAACAACTTTAATATTACTGGTCTTGAATTAGCTGACAAGAGCTATGGTTATTTAGATTTATTATTCTAGATGTGAAGAAATAGAGGTGAATAAATATGAAACATTATTGGACTATTTATACAGTCGACAATGAAAGAAGTTCAAGTTATAAATATATAACTGATACTTTAGAAGATGCACAAGCACACAGAATGGATTTCTGTGGTTGGTATTGTGAACAAGGTGACTGTGAACTTAGAAAGATTGACCAAAATTTCAAAGTTCAAGAAGTGATAGACTATTGGCATGGTGAAGTGTGGGAACACTATATATGCACCGAAGTCGGTAGACAGTATCTTGTTCGCAAAGGTAAGAAAGTAAAATGAGGTTTTTGAATTATGAACGCAAATAATTGGATTTTATATGTAGCCATTATTATTTTATTCATAGTTGGTCTTTTTGAACTATGGTTTATTTGTCGCGAACATAAAAGCGAAAATAAAACTACAAAAGAAAAGCCACTTAAATATCGTATTAAGGCTACTACTGAAAATTACCATAAAGAATATGGTACTAATGATTTTGATTTCGCAGAAGCTATAGTTCATACACTTGCTAACAGGTTACGTAAGAACTATAAAAAAGGCGAAACTATTATGATCTGTGTATTTGATACAGAGGTCACAGAAGGTTCTAACCTAGTCGCTCAATATCATAAAGACGACGATGGTGAAGGATATATGAGCTTAGTCTCAGACACATTATAGAAAGGAGGATCTTTTATGAGTAAGATCTACAAAGGAGTTATTCAAAGCCTACTCCCACAAAAAGGTTTTGGTTTTATTACACCAGTTTGGAGTCAAGAAGACAATGACGAAAATATCTTCTTCCATCTTTCAGAAACCAGAGGTGGTAAATGTTACATCCCTGCACTTGCTAGCGCAGAGAACAGAGTCCTATTAGCTAAGAAAAAGAACACAGCAATTTACGCTCCAAAAGAGATGCAAGTTGTCTTCTTTACAATCGAAGCTCAAAAATTAGCAAATGGTGAAGTCAAACTAATTGCTAAAAAGCTTAAGGATTCTAATCACGTCACAGACAAAGAAGCTGCTGAAGCTGATGCAAACACAGAGAAACCATCTGTAGAAGAATTATTGCATCCAACAGAAGAAACAGTCGACTTAAGCGTCACGCCTGAAACAATTCATCAAACTGTAGAAGTTGCTAAGGCTGTAGATACTGCTGAAGATTGTACAGAAGCAGTTGAAGAAGCAGAGACAGCCGCTGTTGAAAATCTTGAGGAAGAACAAGATTACGGTGATTATGAAGAAGACGAAGATCTTGACGAATACGAAGAAGAATATGGATATCTCCAAGATGAATATGATTCTTACGAAGCCAAGAATACAAGACGTTATTCTCCAAAAGACAATTCAAAAGAATAAATCTTCACAGCATTTAAGGGTTGGCTGTAAACTAACCCTAACAAATTTACTCAATAAGGAGAAAATATTATGAAACAAAATTTTCAAACACAACTCAATGAAGTCAAAGCAAGACTTGCAAAATTACCAACATTTAAAACAGTATTAAAAGGTTTAAAAACAACAGAGGAAGGATTTGTTAAACGCCCTCGTCCTCAATATTCTGCTTTCTTTTTATCTTACGCATTTTGGCCTGATAAGATAGATAAACAACAATGTTTTGGTGGTATTGATAGTAGACACATGCCTGTTTTCTTAAATAACTCAACGAATATTTATAAACGTGAAAAATATCGTAGTTTTAAGATTTTTAAATGGGGTTCTGATAAAACAAAATATATGCAATTTTTAGTAACAGACAAACAAGAAAATGTCGGATATATCTATAAAAAACCATACACATTAAACCGAGTTCCAGGTTTTATTTCGATCAGTGTGCTTGGCAAGCGTGTCACTTCTATAGAATTTGAATATTCTTCACCGCGAGATTATGATCTACACATTTATCCTTATCTCTTACGTTTTGATTTAGAAGGCGAAGATATAAATACTAACGATATCATAAAGCAATTAATCAAACATGGCAAAAATGAATTCGATAAGTTATTTAATTATATGGAAGGCGAATATCTAGATTCCAAAAGAAGAATGGAATTTATGGAGACACATTGTAAAGGTGTGCTTTTTAGGATTCGCCCACAAACACAAATAAAGAAAGGAGGTAAATAATATGTATAGAGATTTCACAATTGTCGTCACAAATGGTAATGGTGATGAAATAGGTTCAATGGGCGTCCCAGGTATGTACAAAGATTCTAAATTTGTAGATATTGTTGAGGCAGCTCGCTATGGATCACGTACTTATCAAAACAAACCAAAAAGAACACAAGAAGACGAAGACTTTACAGTTGAAGTCTATAAAACTGATACAGCAGGTAGAAAACGTTTAGTTGATTCAATGGATGTATGTTTACCAGGTGATTCAGATTTTGAAGAAGTTCTTGATTTAGCCTATCATGGCTGCACAGATGATTAAAGGAAGGAGGATTAATTATGTCTATTATTAAAAGAATTAAAAAAGCGCTATCTAAGAGAAAGTGCCACAGATGTTCTTTATGTATGCGGTTATGTTGCAAATCCAAACCAGAGTGGTGTAACGGACCGCATACTTGGTAAAGGAGGACTAAATTGTTATGAAATACATTAGAACAAAAGATGGCATTTATAAAGTAGTTCTTGTATCACCATTAGGGTTTGTTCGCATTGACAAAAGAGATGGGACTTATCCTGATGTGTTTGAAAAAGACATTCTCAAAGAAGCCGATACCATTGAAGAATTGTGTGACAAGTTTGTTGCTGTGGATATAGGACTTTTTGGGGATCATTACAAAGAGTATTTTTCTTTAGACCAAGCAGAGGAAGATAAAAGTTTCCTATATGATAGGTTGTATGGCGCTATCTATATCGGCAAAGAACTTATCCATGTTGCAAAAAAGAATAGCAAAGGAGAATTTGAATTGTTATGAAAAACTACAAACAGATCACAGCCTGGGCACCATTTGGGATGGAGCTCACTCATCAAGGTTTAGTATTTAAATATCCAACACCGATTGCTTCTCCTGGAATTTACTTTGGTTCCAAAGAAGAAGTTGTCCAATATTGCAAAGAACACTATCAAGGTGGAGGATATGAACCAATCTCTCTTGATAAAGCTTTAGAAGTCCTGGGTCTTAACTCAGGTGAATTAACTATAAGTAAGCAAACAATTATAACACAATTGACTGCTGAAAAAGATAATCTCTTAACTAATAGTTTAACAGATCCAAGTATTATTGTCATGCCATATAAAGTTATGTTTATACTTGGAAACAGCGTGAATTTACAAGAAAGGAGGTAAATAATATGCCAAGATCAGAAATTGAAGAATTACGTAAAAAATACACTGGTAAAACAGTACGCGTAATTATTAATGATCCTTACCATCCAGTTTATGCAACTGGAATAGTTGAACATGTTGATGACATGGGTCAATTACACGGAACATGGGGCGGCTTAGCCGCAATACCTGGCGAAGATGAAATTACAATCATCGGCTAGTGAACACACTATTTTACGCAATAGCGAACACACACAAATTAGAGGCCAAGAAGGCCATAAAGGAGAAAATATTATGAAAAACACAATCAAAATGAACCGCACAAATGAAATCGAAGCTAAAAAAGCAGCAGAAGCAGCAGCAAAGAAAGCAGAAGCTTTAAAAGATGTCAAACCATTAAACATTGTTGAAACATTAAAACAATTAGAAGAAGCAAAAACAGATGCTAAAGTAGTCTGTGATAAAGATGGTAATCCAGTTGCTGTCTGTGGTGGTAAATATCTCTGTGAACTTTACAAAGGCGAAGTCATTGGTGCTGAAACACAAGAACAACTTGATGCAATTAAAGCTCGTGTTGATAAAGGCATCCACGGTGATGGTTTATTACACAAAATGGTTAACATTAATGGTAAAAATATTCCATGTGTTGGTAAGACAGAAAAAGAAATCGACAAGGATGTTGAATCTTTAGAAGTCTATTCCAAAGAACATCCAGCTGAACCACGCAGAGATTTAACAATCGCAACAATGTTAAAAGAAGCTGGTTATGCTTCTGCAAACTTAGAGCAAGTTACAGTTTCTGGTAACGACTACTTACTTGTTTATGAAGATAGCGATAAAGTTGCAAATTACATCATGGATCTTAACGGTGCAACTGTTACAGATAAAGACGGTAAGAAAGTTGACTTATCTGATATTGAAGACACATTAAGTAGAAAGACAGTTAAGATCTTATTACTTGAAAGATTAAATAAGGCTCTTGCTTCTAAAAAGCCAGAACCAAAACCAGTTGCAAAACCAGAACCAAAACCTGCAGCTCCAAAAACCACAAGAACTATCAAAGCTAAAAAAGTAGTAGTTGGTCCAGTCGCGCATGTTGAAGTCGAAGTTGAAGTTTGCCCTTGTGGGATCTTAATCGCAAGACAATTAAAGAACTACACTCTCAGAGAAGTAATTGAAGAAATTTTACGTTATCAAGATTGGAGTACTTGTTCTTGTAACGGCAATCCAA
>Ga0265298_10004321_pt1 | contig 18210 bp, 10 predicted proteins | sample AusTroGonzalo_MG_3_FD_193486 | JGI IMG/M metagenome (GOLD analysis project Ga0265298, IMG submission 193486) | Bovine rumen microbial communities from tropical cattle in Woodstock, Queensland, Australia - Gonzalo_01 | ecosystem: Host-associated > Mammals > Digestive system > Stomach > Rumen ... | reverse complement strand
ACCCCCGAGGGGCGGAAATGCTGGAAAAGACCGGGGATGTATCTGGCGGGAGCGGTGTTTCTGGTGCTGGTGGTGCCGAATGTGATCTGGCTCTGCAAAAACAATTTCATCGCGATCTCGTATGCCATGGACCGGGCTCGGCTGGACAAGCCGACCGGTCTGGTCGCCCGGCTGGGGTTTGTCCTGGATACGGTCGGGGATTTCGTTTCACGGGTGATCCTGCCGCTGGCCGCGCTGCTGATTTTCCGGCGCAGCGCGAAAAAGACGGAGGATGCGTTCGGCAGGAAACTGATCGTGACCGCCGCGCTGGCGCCGATCGCACTGTCGCTGGTGTTCATCCTCACGACGGGCGGCGAGGTGCTGACGCCGTGGCTCACGCCGTATTTCGTGTTCACGACCCCGCTGCTGGTGCTGTGGTACCGTCCGCTGCCGGAACGGGGCACGTTCCGGTGTTTTGCCGTGGTGATGGTCGCCGCGGCGGTATTGTTCGTCGCGTTTTTCGGCTATGAATTTCTCCACAAGCGGCCGTATCTCCGGAGAGGTGTCACCTACAATGTCTGGCCTGGGCGGACAGTCGCGGAACAGCTGACGAAACGGTGGCGCGAGCGGTACGGCAAGCCGCTGCCTTATGTGATCGGAGACCGGACGGTGACCTGCAACGTGACGTTTTATTCACCGGACCGTCCGACCGCGTTCTTCGACCATCTGACCGAGCTGAGTCCGTGGATCGATCCCGCCGATGTGCAGCGTCGCGGCGCGGTGATCCTATGGACCCATAACAATCCGCCGCGTTACCTGAAGGATTACGGACCAAGGATCGTGATGCTGCCGGACATCGTTGCGGAACGGGCCGGCGTGGGCTGGTACCGCAAGCTGGCCGGACCGCTGCGCACCGTGACGGTCCATGCGGCATTTCTGCCGCCGCAAACCAAATAATCCGGTAAAATTCTTTGCTTTTTTTCAGATGAAACTGGAAAAAACCGCTCCGGTATGCTATGATACCGAATCACAGGAGATTTGAGATGTCAGCATCACTGGATTACGAACTGGACGGCAGCAGGAAACATCTGGACCTGAAAACCGATACGGAATACTGTATCGGGCGGGATCCGGATTGTGCGGTCTGCCTCGGCGACCTGGCCAATGTCAGCCGCCGGCATTGCGTGATCTATTTCAACACCACGATCAATTCCTACGCACTGGCCGATCTCTATTCCACAGCCGGAACCGGTCTGAACGGACGGAAAATCGGCCACATGGATGTGCCGGTCCATGACGGGGACAAGATCACGGTGGGGACCGTCAGTTTTTCGTTCCATTGCGACTCGTCCAGCGCCTTCGGAAAATCCGGAAAGGATATTCCGGGGACTTCTGTGATGCCCCGACCCGAACCGTTTTTCCAAGGCGGACAAATGACGGCTGAAGGACAGTTCCGTTATCAGAAAAACGAATTGTTCCAGGGCAATGAGACAATCCTTGAGCAGCTGCCGTCCCGGGAGGGAACGGAATTGTATCTGACCCGTTCGGCCGAGGGGGCGACCCATTTTCTGAAGATCAGGACGGAACTGCATCAGGACGGCCGGGCCGGAAGGGAATTGCGCAAGCTGCAGACCGAAATCCCCAGTCTGACCGGACTGATCCCGATGCGCAATTGCGGATCGCTGGATGACGGAGCCTGTTTCATCCTTTCCGATTACCAGGATGTTCCCTCGTATGCCAAAATGATCTCCATGCTGGCGCCCCTGCCGCAGAACAATGCGCTGGCCCTGATCTATTCGGCCGGCATGATCCTGGCAAGAGCGTGGCAGAACAATCTGTTCCACGGTTTTCTGAAACCGTCCAAGATCCTCTACTGCCCCAAGGAAGGGAATTATCTGACGGAAATGGGGCTATCGGCCTGGCGGGAAAGTTTTTATCCGGAATTGACGCTGCGGCACGGGCAATGGTATGCCGCACCGGAAACGACTGCCGGGAAAAGTGTCTGGCAGTCCGATCAGTATGCGCTGGGCATCATGCTGTTCCAGATGCTGACCGGGGTCCTGCCGTTCCGCTCGGATGCGCCGAATGAACTGGCCAGGATGCACCGGGAACAGACCATGCCCCTGCCTCAGGAACGCAACAGCCAGATCCAGACGCTCCCGGCGGTCGATGCCATCATTCTGCGGATGACCATGAAAGATCCCGCCGAACGCTATGCTTCCTGGGAAAAACTGCTTCACGATCTGGAAAAGGCCAATGCATTATTCATAAATCAGGAAAAAAACAATCATAACTCACGATAATTTCAAGAAAGGAAAACCAAAAATGGCAATGCAGCACTTGAATGTTCCTCCCGACAACCATGTGAAAGTCCTCGACGGCCAGGGCTGGGTCGGACTGATCGACCATCTGGGCTCTGAAACTTCCATCGTCAACGCCGCCCGCGTCTCGTTCGGCAAACTCAAAACCGAAATGAACGAAAGGGACATTGTGCTCCTCCAGTATCTGATCGAAAACAAGCATACCAGTCCGCTGGAACATATCGTTTTCACTTTCAGCGTGCATTGTCCGCTGTTCATCCGGGGACAGTGGCACCGTCACCGCACCTGGTCCTACAATGAGATCTCCCGCCGCTATACCGAGATCGACCTGGAATTCTATACGCCATCGAAACTGCGGATGCAGGCGGAAAGCGACCGTCAGGCGTCGGTGGAATCGCCGGATTTCGACGACAGCGCCATGCGTGCGGAAATCGCCGAACACAACCGGAAATCGCTGGAACTCTACAACAGCCTGATCGCCCGGGGCGTCTGCCGGGAACAGGCCCGCGGCGTCCTGCCGCAGAACATGATGGTCACTTTCTGGGGCACCGTGGACCTGAACAATCTGCTGCACTTCCTCGAACTGCGCGACAGCGAACACGCTCAGTGGGAGATCCGCCAGTATGCCAAGGCCATCAAGAAACTGATCAAGCCGATCATCCCGAACGTGGCCGCCTATTTCGAATCCAAAGGACAAGCCTGGTAAGATGACGGCATACGAGCGTCTTCGCGAAGCGTGCGGAGTCATTCGCGACCTGGAACATACCGCAGCATTGCTGGACTGGGACCAGCAGACTTTCATGCCGGTCAATGCCGAACCCGACCGGGTCGCCCAGCTGACCACGCTCGCCGGCGTCATCCACGAAAAGCAGACCGACCCCGGTTTCGCCCGGCTGCTGGAACAGGCCGAGGCGGAATGCCGGGACTGTCCGCCCGATTCCGTTCAGGCCTGCCTGATCCGCCGTCTCCGCCGCGATTTCGAAAAACAGTCGAAGGTCCCGGTCGATCTGGTGAAACAGCTGGCCGAGGCCGCGGCGCAGGCGCACAGTGCCTGGGCCGGCGCCCGCGAGAAGGCTCAATTCTCCCTGTTCGCTCCTCATCTGGAACGTCTGCTGGATCTCCGTCGGCAATATGCCGCGCTGTTCGCTCCTCATGAAAGCATTTACGATCCCCTGCTGGACAATTTCGAGGAAGGTTTTACCGCGAAACAGCTGGATGTCCTCTTTGCCGATCTGCGCCGGAAACTGGTCCCCCTGCTCCGCCGGATCATCGATTCCCAGCCGCCGGCGGAATGTCCGAAAGCCGTTTACGGCGAAAAGGAACAGCTGGCGTTCACCGATGAAGTGCTCCATGCCATCGGTTATGATTTCACGCGCGGACGTCAGGACCAGAGCGCGCATCCGTTCACGACCGGGTTCAGTCTGAACGATGTCCGGATCACCACCCGGATCTTCCCGGAAATGCCGCTTTCAGCACTGCTCAGTTCCATTCATGAGTGCGGACATGCCCTCTATGAACAAGGAATCAGCCGCGAACTGGACCGCACGCCGCTGGCGGACGGTGCCTCGTTCGGGTTCCATGAATCCCAGTCCCGGCTGTGGGAAAATCTGGTGGGCAGATCGCGCGCCTTCTGGGAATATTGTTTCCCGGTCTTCCGCAGATATTTCCCGGAACAGCTCAAGGAAGCTTCGGCGGAACAGATCTGGCGCGCTGTCAACCATGTGGAAGCCACGCTCATCCGGACCGAGTCCGACGAAGTGACCTACAATCTCCATATCATGCTGCGCTACGAAATGGAAAAGGAACTGCTCAACGGCACGCTGGCGGTCAAGGATGCGCCCGCGGCCTGGAATGCCAAATCCATGGAACTGCTCGGTGTGGAACCCACCAACGATTCGGAAGGCATCCTGCAGGATATCCACTGGTCGATGGGCGAATTCGGCTATTTCCCGACTTATGCGGTCGGCAATCTGCTGGCCGCGCAGACCTGGTGCGCCGCGGAAAAACAGGTGCCCGGTCTGGAAGCAGAGATCGCGAAAGGCAATTTCCGCCCGCTGCTGGATTTCCTGCGCCGCAAGGTGCATGTGCTGGGAGCCAGGTTCACGCCCGCGGAAACCCTGCGCCGGAGTCTGGACGCTTCGGAAATCGTGCCGGATCATTTCATCCGGCTGCTGGAAAAGAAATATTCCCAAATCTGCGGTTTCTGAAACGGTCCGCCGGTCCCCCAAACCAGAAAAAATCACTATTTTTTTCATCTCCCTCTTGACAACAAAGTAATGCACGCACAAAATTACCTTCAGAATGATTTTGGAGAGGAGTTTTGTCGTGGCTCATCCGCCGAAAATCGCGAAACTTTGTCTGGATCTGCAGTGCTATATCCGCATGCATTGCCGCCCCGGGGACAAGCTGCCCGCCGAACGGGTACTGTGCAAGATCATGGGGGTTTCCTCGCGCACCCTCGGGACCGCCATGCGCAGGCTCGTCGATGAACGGCTGATCATCCGCAACACCAAAGGAAGTTTCGTCTGCGACGGGATCAGCCGGGCCGGCGGGGACGATCCGTTGACCCTGCTGCTGCCCTGCCCGGATTTCTCGTTCAACAAGGATACCACCAGTGCGCTGTCCAATCAGCAGATGATCCAGGGGGCGCTGGCGGCGGCGAAAAAATACCGGCGGCGCGTCATCACCATTCCGGTCACGGACAGCAACAATCCGGATGACATCAACCCGACCCAGCTGGCGCGGATCGATGCGGACAGCATGGTCATGTTCCAAAGCCGATGGTATGAGCCGCTGTTCCCGTTTTTCCGCGAGCGGCGCTGCCGTCTGGCTTTCCTCAACTGCGGCTGGGACACCCCCGAAATGTTCCCGGACAATGATTGTTACCTGGTCACCGAGCGGAATTACCAGTCCGCGCTGTTCGAACAGGGGATCGCCTGGCTGTCGGACGCCGGTGCCGGACGGATCCTTTTCGCGGTCAATGCGGGTCTGCCGGAAGAGGAAACCGATCTGACCAAATTCGAGGATGCGTTGAAAAGACACGGCGTGAAAGGAAAACTTCTGTTCTGGAACCGGAACTGGAATTTCCGGCAGTGCACGGAATGGCTGAGACATCTGCATGCGAAAGAAAAATTCGACGGTCTGCTGCTGTATTCCGATCCGCTGGCATATTACGATCCCGAGCTGGATTTCTACGAAATTACCGGACTTCCGACCGGTCTGCCGCTGCTGATTTCGGAATCGGGACTGGTCAACCAGCACCGGATCGGCCGTCATGCCGCCGTGATCCATACGCAATGGAGCCGTTACAGCCGGGAAGCGGCGGAATTTCTGCTTTCCGGACGCCGCGGCAAGGAATTGGTCGCCATGGAATATAAAATCGAACCGGCCTCGCAATATCAGGGGATCGGGTTCAGATGACCGGAGCATCAAATGTCATGAAGGGAACAAAACATCAAATGGAAGGATCCGGGAAATGGTGTTTTTGCACAAAATCTCAAAAAAAATGCATGAAATATCATTGCCAATTTTTTCAAATTGAATTATAATATATAGCAGAAAAACAATTTTCAACAAAAAACAACCAAGGAGAGAAACATGAACAAAAACAGAATTCAACTCAATCCGTCCGTTCGGAACAGGAATCATCAAAGGGGATTTTTCACCTTGATAGAGCTCCTCGTGGTGATCGCCATCATCGCCATTCTGGCGGGGATGCTGCTACCGGCGCTGAACAAAGCCAAACTGGCCGCCCAGCGGATCAGCTGCGTCAACAATCTGAAACAGATGCACGGCGTCCTTACCACTTATTCCAGTATGTACAACGATGCCACGCTCCCCCGCGTTTACCAATATTACTACTGGGGACATCAACTGCTGAGAACCGGAGCTTTCGGCAGCGCTTATAAAGGGACGGAAGCCGGATGTCCGAAGATGATGCAGTGTCCTTCGTATGACAAATCCAAGCTCAACCAGAGTTACAAGGTACCGAAGCTGAACGATGGAAATTCTTACGTTTATTCGATCAACGGCACGGTTTCCAAAATGGCCGATACCGCGAACATGACCAATCCCAAGCGCTATCCGAAATTGACGAGCGTCAAGCAGCCGTCCAAAGTCGGCTGGCTGGGAGATTCACTCAAGACTTACTCCTTCACCTACAATGAAGGCGAATTCGACAATGCGATCGCGTGGCGTCATGCCGCCGCCGCGAACTTCCTGTATGTGGAAGGTCATGTGGAACAGCATAAACTGCCGGAATTCAAGCGTCCGATGAACGGCTCGCGCTGGTATCGGCCCTTCTTCAACTGGTTCGACGGGAATTTCCAGTAAGAGGATCTGAAAAGTGAAGCTGAGATCCTTCCTGGCCGCGTTGTTCGCCGGTATGGTTCTGACCGGAGCCGAATTCACTGTTCCGCAAACCGCCAAAGCGCCGGTCATCGACGGGAAGATCTCGCAGGGCGAATGGAAAGACGCGCTGGTGATCTCCGGGACCGGAGCGACCATCGACCACCGCAAAGCGGAATTTTTCCTGACCTGGGACGAAAATTACCTTTACGGCGCCGTGCGGGTGGAAACGCCGCCGCGCGGCAAGCTGGTGAAGAACGCCGGAAACCATCCGATTTATGACGATTCCGTGGAATTCTGGTTCGATCCGCCCAAATCCGCCCGGACCATCGAACAGGGCAAATTCGGGGAATTCCAGATGATCATCAGCAACGGCGGACGGATGGTCATCGACCATCACAATCCCGGCTACGGCCTGCCGGTCCGTAAATGGGTAACCCATGAGATGAAAGTCGTCAACCGGGTCGCCAACGATCAGTGGGTCTGTGAATTTTCCATTCCCGCCAAAGCGTTCGGCATGACAAAACTGGACGATCTGGACTGGAAGATCCTTTCCTGCGTTAATTTCCAGTCGGCGCCGAAACAGCAGGTCCCGTTCCTGCCGGTCGCCGGGTTCATGAATTCCAACTCCTATCCGACCTACAAATTCCGGAAAGGCGCACCGGCAGTCCATCAGCTTTATGCCGGTCCCAACACGCGGGTCCCGCTGAAATTCGAAGCATCCAGACCGTTGGACTATGAAGCGCAGATCAACGGCAAGTCTATACGCGGGAAACTCCCCGCGGCCCTCGCAGCCGAAGCGCCAGCCACGCTTTCAGTGAAAATTTCGGACGGGACCGACGTGCTGTTCCAGCGCGATTTCAAGCTGGCAAAACTGCCCGCCAGGATCTGGAACACCCCGGAGTCCCATATCGTGCTGGAACAGGATTTCGAACAGGGTGTGAAGCATTTCGTCGCCGCACCGAAAAATGCCGAAGTATCCTCCAAAAAACTGCCGGTGCTGACAGAGGGGCGCAAGGAAGGCTCGAAAGCGGTCCATCTTAAGGAAGGGGCCGCCAGCCTCTCCATCCGGAACGGAAAACTGCCGGTTCCGGGCAACATTTCCTTCTGGCTCCGCAAAGACGCCAAAACCAAAACGGGCTACGTCCGTTATTTCAGCACGGATTTCAGACCCAGCGGCTACATCGGACTGCAGGACCATCCCGGCTTCCTGCTGCTTTTCCTGCACAATTTCCCGAAACAGAAGAACATCAATCTCATCGTTTCCCGCCGTCCGGTGCCGCAGTCCTGGACTCATATCTCGATCAATGTCCAGCCCAGGCGGATCGAACTTTACATCAACGGGATCAAGACGGTCGAGCAGGATCTGCCGATGGAAATTCGCGGAGAAAAACTCGGGTCGATCATTTTCGGAAGCGGGAAAGCAGATTTCGCACTGGACGATTATGCGGTTTACGACCGCACGCTCGCGCCGAACGAGATCAAAGCCATGGCTCAGGGTGAATCCAAGGTTTCCGGAGAAATGGCCTGGTATCCTTCCCTGAATTCCATTGTCCTCGATCTTTCCTGCAATCCGAAACAGCTGAAAGGAAAAGATCTGGTCCTCCAGGCCGCTTCCAAAGTGGGAAAACAGATCTTCAGCTCGAAGATCCCGGTCGGCAAAGGAAAACGGATCGGCAGCGGCGACAGACAGCTGCTGATCCTGCATGAAGCCATCAGACTGCCGGAAAAACCCGCCGACGGCAATTACATCATGACCGTTTCCCCGGAAGGTTCCGAAGAAGCCCTGATGACCAAGGAATTCGCGGTCAAGGCCTTCGAATGGCAGAACAACAAGATCGGCAAGCGCGACGTGCTGCTGCCCGGATTCACTCCGCTGCAGGTCAAGGGCAATGTGATCTCCGCGGTCCTGCGGGATTACACCATCGGCAAAAGCGGTCTGCCCGAGCAGATCGTTTCGGATAAGAAACAGCTCCTCGCCGGACCGGTCACCGTGAATCTGGTCAAAGACGGTGAGACCCGGACCGCCGAAGGGAACACCGCAGTCCGTCCGGTGAAAAAGTCCGCCACCGCGGTGGAATATTCCGCCGCCGGCAAAGAGATGAAAGTGAAAGGCCGGATGGAGCAGGACGGTCTGCTCATCCTGGATCTGACCTTCCCCGCGAAGCTCAACGCCGACCGGGTCTATGTCGATATCCCGGTCAAAAAGGAATTTGCGGAACTCTATCATCCGATCGGCGAACATATCCGCGCCAATCCGGCAGGCTTCACTCCGGCCGGACAAGGTGTCATTTTCAAGAGCCGCGATATGCAGCAGGTGAAGATCTCCAATTTCATCCCGTATCTCTGGCTGGGGACCGATACCCGCGGAATCTGTTATGCCGCGAACTGGGATAAGGACTGGGTCCACTGCAAAGAACGCGACGCGGTGGAACTGTTCCGTCACCCGAACGGCGATGTCAGCATCCGGCTGAACCTGATCAATGCGCCGGTGAAATATCCCCGCAAACGGACGATCACGATCGCCCTGCAGGCCTCCCCGGTGAAACCCATGCCGAAAGGCTGGCGCGGCTGGTCCGACGGGTTCAATTACAAAGGCAATAAAAACTCGATCGCCCTGGCCAGCAATCCATACTGGGGCGGATACACGGCCTGGGCCGGACGCTATCCTGCCTTCAAGGATTTCGGATACATCCGCAAGCTGGCGGAGACCGTGAAGACCGGCGTCATCGACAATGGCTACATCGACGAGTGGGTCGGCCGGATCCTGAAAAGTTCTCCGCGCGAGGCTCCCTGGGTCCATAATATGGCACCCGCCGGCCGCCGCAATTTCGTCCAGGGCCATACCCGGGCGGCATTCAACATGGCAAGATCCCTGTATGGGAAGAAAAATCCGGTGCTTTATTTCTACACCTGCGATGCCGACAGCGCTGCCAGGCTGCCCGAATATCCCGCCATGGCAGGGGAATGGTCCAGCTCTTCCTCCGGCGCCTGCGGTTCCTACTCCGATTACGCTATCTATTACCTCGATAAAATGATCGAAGCGGGAATGCGCGGCATTTACGACGACAACACCTTCTTCCGCTGCAACTATTCCTGGGCGACCGGCGATGCCTACATCGACGAACAGGGCGAGATCCGTCCCGGTCTTAATCTCTGGAACAGCCGCGAATACCACCGGCGGCAGATTGTGACGATGCTCGACCGCGGGATCGAACCGTGGCTCACGGTCCACCATACCAACGCCAATATCCTGCCGACGCTCGGCTTCGCCACCAACTCCATGGGCATGGAATGGAAATACGGCTCCCATGATTTCCAGGAACGGTTCACGCCGGATTACATCCGCGCGGTCTGTCAGGGTCTGCAGGGCGGACTTTATCCCACGGTCCTCGACGGCATCGTGATCGGCGCCAAAGAGACTGGAAAACGAGTCTGGGCGACCCGCACCATGATCGCGTGTCTGATGCCGCATGAGATCCGGCCCACCATCCCGCGCGGCAGCAGTCACAAGCTGATCGTCAAGTCTTACAATTATCTGTATGATTTCGGGATCTGGAAAGACGACTGCGTCTATACCGCCTACTGGAATCCGGACAATCCGGTCAAGTCGGCCGATCCGAAGCTGCTGACCAGCACCTACCGGCGCGGCAAAAAACTGCTGATCGTCTGCGGCAGCTACACCGGCGACATCACGGCGGAACTGTCCTGCCGGAAAAAAGTGAAAACCGCGAAAAATCTGGAAACCGGAGATGCCCTCTCCGTGTCCGGAAACAAGATCACATTCCCGCTGAAAAAACATGATTTCATGCTGGTCGAAGCCGAATTGGAATAATCTTCCGGCAGCGGCTTGAGAATCATCGCAAATGGCTGTATATTCCCGAATGAATTGCAGCCATTTGTTTTTTTGATATGAGGTGAAAAATGGGAAAGAAAAAGTTTTGCGCCGAGGCGGATTTCAATACTGCCGCCGGAACTTTCAACCGTGATCTGCATTCATCCAATACCGCGCCGAATCTCTCCAACCGCGGGATCTGGGATTTCACGGACGATTATAAAAAGATGAATTTCACCTGGTCGCGCACCCATGACTGGCCGCTCTGGAACGAGGGACAGCGCGTGGTCGACACCCATTTTGTCTTCCCGCTGATGCACCTGGACGCCTCCGATCCCGCCAACTATTATTTCGATGCGACCGATGAAATGATCCGGATCACCCAGGAAGCCGGCAGCAAAGTCTTCTACCGACTCGGCACCAGCATCGAACATTCCGGCCTCCGTCCCGAGCAGAAGCATTTCAACTCCCTGCCCCCGTCCGATTATGCCCAATACGCCGAAGCGCTCGCCGGCATCATCCGCCATTATACCCGCGGCTGGGCCAACGGCTACCATTATGACATGCCGTATTGGGAGATCTGGAACGAGGCGGAAAACGATCCCACCTGCTGGAAGGGGCCATACGCAGATTTCATCAAGTTCTTTGTGGTCGTGCTCAAACGTCTGAAACGGGAATTCCCCGAACTCAAGTTTGGCGGTCCCGCCGCGACCGGTTTCCGGGAAGACCTGCTGCGTCCCCTGCTCCGCGCCTGCCGCGAAGCCGGAATTGCCCCGGATTTCATCTCCTGGCATGGTTACCGCCAGGATGCGGACGGATTTGCCGCGGAACCGGCTAAGGTGAAAGCCATGCTGGCGGAAGAAGGATTTCCGCAGTGCGGGACCGCCATCACCGAGTGGCATTATCTGGTCAGCTGGGAGGGAATCCAGACCAATATGACCCCGGAAAAACGCAAACAGGCCATCGAAGGTCCGGCGGGACTGGTCGGCATCGATTCCGCCGTATTCAATCTCGCCGTTCTCTGCGCCTGGCAGGATTCCCCGCTCGACCTGGCATTCTATTACGGCGCCAGACCCAAAGGCGGCAGCTGGGGGTTCTTCAACAATTTCGGCGGATACAACCGCAATTTCCATTCCATGGTCATGTTCGGCGATTTCCTCAAGAACAACGAAAAGAGGATCAGAACCGTGAAACAAGCCGAGTCGGTTTATCTGCTGGGCGGACTCTCCGCGGACGGCAGACAGGGTCAGCTGCTGATCGCCGATTACCGCGGCACGGACGAAACGCTGAGCGTGAAAATCACCGGCATGGACAAAGCAGCAGTCACCGCCGAACGTTTCGATCAGGATCACGATCCGGAGCCGGTCGAAGTGCAATATGCCAAAGGTGAACTGACCCTGCCGAAAAGCGGACCCGGCTCCGCCGCTTTCCTGGTCACCTTCCGCTGAACCCGGCAAATCCGCCCGCATCGAAAAAAAAGGTAAAAAATATATTTCCCCGCTTGATTTTATCAACCGGTTGATATATAGTATGAAAAACCAGTGAAACAGAGGACGGAGAAGGATGCAGGAACAGACGAGAAGACTGACCATGCAGGATATTGCCGTGATGGCGGGAGTCGACAAGGCGGTTGTATCCAAAGTGGTCAACAACGCCGAGATGATCCCGGCCAGCCGCGAGAAGGTCGAACGTGTCCGCGAGATCATCCGCAAATATCAATATACCCCGCTCAGTTCAGCCCAGTCGCTGGCTACGAAATGCACCCGGCAGATCGCTTTTCTGCTGTCTGACACGAGCGAAGCCCTGTTCGGAAATCCGGCATTTTCCCTGATGCTGACCGGTGCCGTCCGGGCATGTCAGGAACACCGTTACCAGTGTCAGGTGGATGTCTGCGACTTTATGAACATCCATGATTTCATCGTTCCGGAAAATCTTCGGAACCGCAGTATCGACGGCTGTATCCTGGCCGGATCCCTGCATGACGATGCTCTTGAAAAGATTGCGGAGATCCGGATGCCGATTGTAGTGCTCGGCGGACGGCGCATCCGTCACCAGGTGCCGATCATCAGCCGCGACAGCCTGAAAGAGAACGGTTTTTTTCTGGATTATGCCTTGAAACACGGTCATACCCGGATCTGGATCGCGAGCAAATCTGCGAATACAAAACATGATTTCGGGATCCTGCAGAAAGAGCGTCCGCAATTCCGGATCCGTCTGCTGGACGGACAGCACAAGGATGAGATCGTTTCTGCTCACCGCTGGGCGAAACGTTTTCTGACACTCCCGCAGGAGGAGCGTCCGACTCTGATCTTCGGAGCCGATCAGTTCTGCTGTGTCATGGCACGTGAACTGGCACGGAACGGGGTGCCTTGTCCGGACCAGATCAGCTTCATGAGTTTCAGCGATACGGAAATGGCGGCGTGCTACAATCCGGCGTTGACCGTTTATTCGGAAAATCATTTCGATGTTGGATACCGTGGAGCGAAAGTGCTGTTCGAAATACTGGAAAAGAAACTTTCACCGGAAGAATCGATCCGCCTGGCAACCCGTGAAATGACGGCCAGCAATCTGATCGAACGCGAATCGGTCAAAGATCTGAAGAATTGCAGTCATCGATGATATAAAAACCAAAAAGAAAGGCAGGAAATCATGAAAAGATTTTCATCAATCATCTCCCGGCATTCATTATCCGGGAGCAACCGGAAATTTACACTTATCGAGCTCCTTGTAGTTATTGCGATCATTGCAATTCTGGCGGGGATGCTGCTGCCGGCTTTGAACAAAGCCAGAGAGGCCGGCAGAACCAGATCATGCACCAACCTGGTGAAACAATTTCACACCCTTTCGATATTCTATTCCAATGACAACGACGAATGGTATGCCGGAGGGAAATGGCGCAGAGAATTGTGGCCGTATATCAACAGTTCACTGCCCTTTGACGGCAATTATTCAAAGATTTCAAAATATAAGGTGTACCGCTGCCCGACAATGCCGAGCCAGACGACGGCAGGAAAAGACATCAATCTGACCTATTGCATAGCGTCCGTTTCTTATGATTCCGGAGCGGCTTGCTATGGCTACGCACAAAAGGTTAATGGTGAATGGACCAGAAAAGTCAGGAGTACCATGGCGAAAATGCCCTCTCAAAAAGGCTATGCCGCCGAGTGGTGCACCACATCAGATTATGTTGTCGGCTGGGGAGAAGAGGCAGCCGGCAACAATCTGAAGGTTTGGCTGCCGCATAGCGGGAAAGGAAATCTCTCGTTTCTCGACGGGCATGTGGAAACCGGAGATTTCAAACTGGTAGAGCTTAAGATGGATGCCGATTATCGTATACCGCTCCGTCAATTCAACACAAATCCAGCGTCTTATCTTTTCCGTGCAGATAAGATTGAAAAATGGCGATAACAAGGCGAAAGGAGTCGATAATGAACGTGAAACGAGTTATTACTGGATTGCTTGCTGTCGGCATGCTCAACTTGCTCTCGAGTGCTGCGGCGGCTGAAATGCCCGATCAGATTTCAAAACGGCTGATGGCAAATTACCGTTCCATGATGGATCGGGATATCCTGGTTTCGCCGATCCCCAAATATCTGAATTTTTATCGGAAGCCGGTGAAGCTGGATCAGTTGGTTCTGGTCGTTCCGAAAGGAACAGAGTATACGGCTCTGGCTGTTGATGAACTGAATTCAAGGATCAAAGAATTGGGGGGGACTCCGCTGAAGGTCAGTCCGAAAATCGTGAACGGGAAATATAATCTGCTCCTTGACGCGACCTTCCTGAAAGGAGAGCCGGTTCAGGGATACCGTCTGATCCGGGAGAAACAGGGATTGCGTCTTGCCGGTGCGGACCGCCTCGGTTTTCTGTATGCTTCAGTAACGGCCCGCGGGCTTTTCAGCAAAAATAAAAACGATGTGATCTTCCATGCCGCAGAAGTCAGAGACTGGCCGGATATTCTGAACCGTCGTGTCAATGGAACAGAACGTACTGAATATCGGGAACTCTACCGTGATGATCCCAAACGATTGTTTGAAGCATCCGTTCCGTGGATCAAAAATCTGTTCCGTCACAAAGTAAACAGCATGGGAACCAACACCTATACTCCTTTCCAGGACTGTTTTTCACCTTTCCGGACGGCTCCTGATATTCCGCCGAAATATCAGAAAAGTATTTCCCAAATCAATGCTTACGCGGATAATTTCGGGATCAAACGTTCCGTGACCTTATCCATCAAATTGGGCACGAAGGCTCAGAACGGGAATAACCCGGAAGTCAAAAATCTGATGTTTGCCCCATGGCACAATTACTATTTCTCCTGGGGCCGTCCCGATCTGCAGACCATTGCTGCGCAGAAGATGCTTAACTGGGCAAAAGCATCGAAGATGAACCGTCTGACCCTGCATCCGGTCGACGGCGGCGGTACTCTTGACCCCGAATTATGGAGTGAACGCGATCCTGCTTCCCGCAAAATGTATCCGAAGGAGTCCGACCGGGCAAAAGCCGATGCCGCACAGTTTATCCTGTATCAGAAAGTTTTTGCAGGCAGCGGGATCGAATTGATCTTGTGTCCGTATCCGTATTTCGGAGAGTTTTTCACGGAAGAAGGGGTGGCAAAATGGCTGGATGTGAAAAAAGATTCGCCTCTGGTAAAGAAATATTTGGAAAAGAACCGGCAATGGGCGCGTGATCTCCACAGGTATCTTCCGCCGGAAGCAGAACTTCTCACACGGGAAGGAACCAAAGAAGATATGAAAGCCTTTGCCGATCTCTTCCCCGGCCGCAAATTCAAACTTTCTAACGAAGTGAACCGGACAAACGGGAATATCGACGATCATCCGATGCTTTCCCCGTATGTTGCGACCATCCAGACCTTTGTTCCGCATGTGACCGAAGTCGGCAGAAGCTACAATCCCCGGTATTACGAACCCTTTATTCCGATTACCGCGGAATATATGTGGAACGTCTATGCTCCGCATCATACAGATTGGAAGAGGAAACTGGATGATGATCCAGGCAGACTGCCGTTTCTGGCCGAATATACCTGTGCGGCAACCTGGGGTCCGGTGATCGGGAAAATCGTTGCGCCCGCATTTATGACAGGCTTGAGTCTGGAATATCTCGTGCGTCCGGCCGCGCTTGACAAATTTCTGGGGATCCGGGACCCGCTGGGCCCCTGTGAACAGGCTCGCAGGAAACTGTATACTGCCATCGAGGTTTTTGACCAGGCTCAGAAAAAACTGGATGAAACCGGCGGGTTCAAAAAATACGGGATCGTTTATCCCGCGCCGCAGGTGTTCAACCAGTACCGGATCATGTTCTACGGAGCACGCATCTTTGTGGACGGCCGATATGCCAGACTTCGCATGATGAAGGAGATCAAGGCCGGCAACATGGCAAAGGTTTCCGCCATCGCAAAAGAAGCCGTCGCGTCTTTGCGGAAGAGCGAGGCTGCATTCAATCAACTGGTGTGTCGTTATAAAGCTGATGATCTGCTGATGCCGCTGGATAAGATCACCAATACCGTTTATCATTGGAATCAGGCCATGCGTCCGAATGCCGCTGAAGAGATCAAAAGCATTCTGGAGCTGGACAAACAGAAACAGAAAATATTTGCCGAGTCGAATGTCCCTGCATGGGTCCAGCAGCTCTTCAAGAGTTCTCTTCCGTACAGCTGTGCAGCGGCTCCGATCACCTTGGACGGTAAACTTTCCGAGCCCGTCTGGAAGAAGGCTGTCCCGGTTGAACATTTTGTGAACAGTGCAGTCGTCCGCCTGGCAAATGTCCCGATCCAGGTCCGGATACTCTATGATGCCGACAAGCTTTATGTCGCCGGATCCGCAGAACGTTCCGGATTGCAAAACTACAAGGAGACAAAGACTTACGGCGGCGAATCCTTCCAGATATTTCTGCCGTGCAAAGACGGTGCCACCCGCCAGTTGATCATTTTCCCATGCGGCAAGATGATCTCCCATATCGGAACGTTCCTTTCCTCCGGCGGAAAGCCGAGACTGGTCATGGCAAAAACATCGGCACAATGCAAAACAAGTGTTACTCCGAAGCAGTGGAGCTTTGAAGTCGTTATTCCGTTCGCGGAACTGGGCGGCAAACAGGAGAAGGCTTTGTTTGCATACGAAATGGCTCCTGCAAAAGGAGAACCGCCCGGAATATTTTATTCGACCGCTATTGTAAATGGAGGCTCCTTCTTCAACCAGAAGTATTTCCGAAAACTGGCCCATCCGGGACTTCCCGTAAATGCGGCGCAGTGTGTCCGCATCTGCTTTGCAGAACCTGTCAGAATGGAAAACACCCTGCATGCAAGCGGAACGGGGACTGTGATCGAGTTCAAGCCGGTCATTGAGTGCATGCGCCCGGTCAAGGATCTGAAAGTCCGGGCTGAGATACTGGATGAAAAAGGCGGACATATCAAAAACCTGCCGGTGGCTTCACAAGCCTTCGTTCCCGCTCTGTGCACGCCCGAAAAGATCAGCCTGATGACAGATACCATTCAGAAGACAGTGGTTATCAGATTTACTTCGGAATACGTTCTTGATGGAGAAAAATATACCTCGTCCGCTTTCTTTCCGGTCGGCAGGATCAATGCGGTTGATTTTCAGCGGATTTGCGGTGCCGGAGGAGAGGAGCTTTCCTTTATGGCATGGTATCCGCGGTACATTGAGCTGAAACAGGGTGTTCTTGAATTTGAAATGAAAATTTCCCGGCCGCAGATGCAGCCGCGGGTAATATTCCATCTTGCGAGTGTAAATAAGCGCTCGCCAGGAACGGCGAACAACAATTCCGTTCACGCATACCTCTACAGGAATTACTTCGTTTTTGCCGTATGGAACAAATATTATGTCAGACGCAGTATCGGAGTATCTTTGAAGACCGGAAAATGGAACAAGATCCGTGTCGAATGGAAAGCTGGGAAAAAGAATTGCGATATTTCAATCACTGCAAATGGCAAAACATACACGGTTCCGGCATCCGACCGGCAGCTGAAAAAAGAGATGGCAGATGCTTTTACCGAAACCGAGTTCCTGCAGCTCAATGCGCTGAATACCAGTTATGATCCTGCATACGTTCTGTTGAAAAACATTGTTTTTAACGGTGGAAAAATTGAATTGAAGGACCTGTATGCCGGCAGCGCGGTCTCTTGTCAGAAAGTTTTTCCGGCGGCGGTCCAGTGAGTCTTCTGTTCACCGGTCAATGACCATTGAAACTTTATTGGTCGATGGAATTCATAACAAAAAGGAAAATATTTCAAATGCAGACATGGGAGATCGACAACGGTATTCTGAACGTGCGGCTTTCCGGCGACGGCTCAACGCTGCATATTCAGGGAAAAAACGGGTCCTGGGAAAGCGAAAATTTCATCCGGGCGGTCTATGGAAACATGGTCCGGCTGGAACTGCTGAAATACGGCAGGGCGAAGGTCGCCAAGGAAAACGGCACACTCAAAATCCATATCGGCGAGGTGGTCTGGTATGCCCGTTTCCCCGGACACGGCTACCTGAAGCCGGTTCCCGCGCCGGAGATCACTTTCGATTTCCGGATCGAACTGGACGGGGATGAGGTGCTGTTCATCACCTGTCCGCCGCAGGGGCTGGACGACGAACCCATGGAAATCGCGTTCCCGGTTTCGCCTTTGCGCTGGGATCCGGCCAAGCCGGGGGAACTCTGCGGTGCGTTCTTCAATCTCGGCACCCTTTACCAATATCCCTCGAGCAG